>Ga0187893_10001943_pt1 | contig 47156 bp, 61 predicted proteins | sample MA1701074metaG_FD_139574 | JGI IMG/M metagenome (GOLD analysis project Ga0187893, IMG submission 139574) | White microbial mat communities from a basaltic lava cave in the Kipuka Kanohina Cave System on the Island of Hawaii, USA - MA170107-4 metaG ... | reverse complement strand
AGTTAAATCAAGTTCAGAGTTAAATCAAGTTCAGAGTTGTTCATCATGTGCCCTCCGGGTAGTGGCGGTCGCGGCGATCAAACGCTATGCCCTCAAGCTCTGCCTCGGCGGTATCGCGATAGGGGTTATAACCCTCGCAATGCCCCTCGTTGTGCAGGGCGTCCCACTCGCGCTCTTTACGCTGCTGATCAGCGTGGGCCTTGTTGGCCTCTGAGACTTGCCAAGCGGCGCGCTCGCTGGCGTTCTGATCAGCAGTTGCAGCTTCAACCATCGCTCGCACCGGCTCGTACTCGCCATCTACCAACAGATAGTATCCCCCTGACCCTCCGCGATCGATCGAGGCAACGATAATGTGCCCTTGGATCATCTGGGGCTTGGCGCCCCACTCATCCAAGTTGAAGTTTAACTGCGGCCTGATCCAGCCGATTCGTTTGCCGTTGACGTACCCAATGGCCGTTGTGCCCTCCATCTGGCAGGTCAGCACTTGGCCGTTTTTAAACGTCTTGATGTAGGTCATCTGTTGTCTCCGATCAAGTTACGAGTTACATAACTCGCCTCAATAACATTCATTCCTGTAATACGAAGAAAGAGGTAGATCGTGATAGCGCGATAATGTTTCATAATGTCCCCCTTCAATAATTAAGTTAGTTCACTTCAGCCCTTCAGCGCCGAACGACGGCCTTTCTTCTTTCGCTTCGCAGCAAGCCATTCCTCAAGCTCATCATTGAGCTTGTAGGCCAACTTGATAGTTTCATCAATGCCATAGGCCAGAATAATGTTACGCAGCTCATAACTATGGCAAAACACGCTATTCTTATAGTAATGAGCGCGGCCGGTTCCGTTCGAAGTGCGAATCATTTTGTTGTATCCTTCTATCTCAATTCTGATAAAAACAAACTATCATGATTTGCATTACTAAATAATTAAAATTGATTTTATGTATATACAATATTGATCACAATATTGTGATTTGCATTTATATTTTAGCGTAGCGACGCACGCATATATTGTATATACAACCACCGACACTCGTATATACAATTCAATGCACACATATTGTGTGTACAACTCAGCACCAACAATATACCAAATTGTATATACATTTTCCATAACTATTATTATGCGAATGGGATATGCAACTTATTGGCGTTAGCTCGTATATACAATTTTGCGTTAGCGCGTTATGTTGTATATACAAAGACCGATAGTTGTATATACACATAAAGAATTTAGTTGTATATACACATAAAGAATTGGTTACGCGTTGCAATAATACATCTGTCAAGTGGTTTATTATTAAAATTATGTAATGTTGTATACCAAACCAATATAATTGTACACCACAATGCAGCCAATCGCATGAGGATTATCACAGACGGCTAAATTAATTTAAGCTATCTGCATATCTAAAACATTTCGAATCGGCCTAGAATCGAATGTCAATAGTGAAAACAGGACAAAACGTGAACACCACAAAATAAAATCAGGACAAAACGTGAACATCGAGTAATTTTACAAATTACCCCAATGTTAACACTATTTACATTATTTGCTAAACCAGTATTTACAGTGTACATACAATCAACTGACCAAGCTCAATAACGGTATTGAAATTACTTTTAATTGTATATACGAACAATAATATCACGTGCTGTGATGTATAAACAACTATAGTGTGATGTCAAAATTGCCATACTGTAATATATAAGTGATAATCTGACTGTTCAAGTAGGATTTTAATGAATACCCTGTGAACACTTGTGAAAGGAGGGGAAGGAGAGAAAAGCTGAGCAAAATCAGCCTCTGTGAATACCTGTGAATACTGTGAATACCTTTCTAAAAAGTTAAGTAAATATATAATGTAAAGGGTATTAACATTGTATATACTCTTAACATAGATAAGGGTATAAAGAGGGGTATAATAGGTATCAGCTAGGGAGAAGTGTTCACAGTATTCACAGGTATTCACAGCCCTTGATTTTACTCACCTTTTTGAAACTTTCCGCCTTTCACAGGTATTCACAGGGTATTCACCGAATATCCGACTTCCCTACTCAGATTAAACCCCAAAAGCACACCACACCCTTCACATTGCCATTGCATCAAACAACCAATTATGAGACACTGCGCATCATAAACCCTACGCTTAATGATTTATTAACTATTATGTGAGAGTGTAGCTGTGAAACAAGAGACTACAACTGGAGAGAGATAACCTGTAATGCTTAACTGGGACCCTAATGAAGGTTACTGGAACCCTAATGAAGGTTCCAACAAGCCGCCTTATCCTCGCATCATGTTCGAGAAGCATGAGTTTCAGGACATATTAACGTCTCTGTATGATTTGCGTGAGCGCATAGAGGATGAACTAATTAAAGAGCTATATTCGTCGCGCAACGATGCTATCGTGTATTCACGCATTGATCATCTACAAGCTCGCATTGATCGACTATCGCCGATAATCGACAAATTCATTAAGTTTTCCTTGTCATTTTATAAACTTCGTTCATAGTGATGCATATAGTACCGCGTAGTACCGCGCCCAGTCGCGTCCAATGTCCAATTATATAATATAAAAATATAAGCATATAAGCGTAGTTTATATATACAAGATATATTTATATATACAAGATATATAAGCATAATTTATTCTAAGTTGTATATACTAGTGAGTGTATGGGCGCAGTTCATTAAATTTTTTATTTTTACTTGACTTTTTACTTGACGCAAATTAATTAGTGATTTATTAAACAAATCAGTTTATATTGGAGGCATGGTAGAACGAGGCATGGTAGAACGTAGAACTACGATCATAACCGAGGGATATAAACTAACATGACCAATAACGCCATTATTGCTACGAGGCTTGGAGACTTCAAGCCCCGCCACATCGAGAACCTGCTTCTGAAGTTATGTGAGCTACATAACGTGAACGATGTTGAGGTTTCGAATCTTGCTGATGTTAATATTTACAATATTAGGAATTACTTCAGCGATTCGCAAATCGATGAAGGGCATAGGATTTTGCGCCAAGAATATCACGCTAACGGCGCTAACGGCGGTGAGCATTTTTACAAAAATCGTGGCCGCCCGTATGGTGCAAAAAATAAACCACGTTATAACGATAAGTTTCATAATAACGAATTAATTAACAGCATTAATAAACCTGAAGACAACACTTACGATACTGCTACTTCGCCTAGCCCAGAAATCACACAGCAATTTGTCTCTATGAAGGACTTCGATATAATCTGCAGCCAGCTTTATAATGTTAATACTCAAATTAATACTATTAATAATTTGATCGTTGAACTTTCTAAAGCTATTTGCACTATACAAATTAGCAAACCAACTATTGTTGAGCTTGCGCGGTCTGAACTACCTAACATCAATCTCGGTGTGCAGCATCGGCAATTTCCTAAGCTACTCGCAATGTGTAGTGCGCAGTTACGCAATAAATCCCACCTAAACATATGGATACATGGTCCGGCTGGCACGGGTAAATCTACAGCGGTCGAAAACATCTCTAAGGCGCTTGATTTATCGTACTACGTGAATGGTAAAATTAGTTATGCGCATGAATTGCTCGGGCACATGCATGGCGACACCTATATTACGTCTCAATTCCGTCAAGCCTTTGAGAAAGGTGGCGTTTATTGTGCAGATGAATTAGACGGATGGCTGCCAGATGCGCTGATTGCGCTTAATGGCGCCTTGGCTAATGGTCACGCTGCATTTCCTGACAAGATCGTGAAGCGCCATCCTAACTTTATTTTCATCGGCGCTGCTAACACTACTGGTTATGGCGGCACGATAGAATACGTTGCGAGATTTAAACAAGATGCAGCTTTTAATGACCGCTGTATCTATCTTGATTGGCCGCTAGATGAAGCTCTAGAGGATAGTTTGTGTGCCAATAAAGATTGGATCAGCTATGTGCGCAAGGTGCGCGCGAACGTTGCATCGCACAAGATTACTGGTATACTGATTACGCCCCGTGCTTCGATTTTCGGTGAAGCATTGATTGCGGCAGGTTTGAGTTTTGAGGAGGCAGCCGAGGCTGTACTTAAAAAAGGTATGACTAATGCTCAATGGGACATGGTGAAATAAATGCTTTACAAAGAAATAACGCATAACAACAATAAGTCATGCGTCTCATTTTTTGAGACGCCAGAAAGCTACGCTGATTTTATCGAAGAAAATGTTCCAAAATGTTTATTTAAAGATTATTTTAGTGATATTGGCAGCGGAAACAGCTCTGACACTTATAAATATGGCACTTATAAAGACGCTATAGATGGTCTTAGGCACGGTTCAGAGCAGTACATCGCCGAAGCGCATAAAATTATTGAGCAGCTTACTATTGAAGGCATTTTCTCGACTGGTCTCCCTATGCCATCCAGAGCTATTTCTGGATCACTAGCTATCAAGCCTCTTTTTGATGCTGGTGTGCCTAATTGCATGATTACACGCGACATGTCCTCGATGCGTGGCGTCAATGCACCTTTGAATGTGTATTGGGATCGTTTTAGTTCTATCGGCTTCAGTAGCGAAAAAATCATCAAGCGTGGCATCGCTATTAGCGCATTTGTGATGGCTATGAATTCATTACGGCCGGTCAATCTTTACATGATTAGTTGTTCTTGTCCAAATGATGCAAGACATGGTGATAAAGGTCTTTATGGTGGCGTCATTCGTGTTGAAAGTCGCCCGCTTGATTTAGCGCGTGCCACGTGGATGTTTTGTAATCCGGCATTCAGCCGTCCCCTTACATGGACGAGTGCTGGTCATCATTTTTACAAGTCTAATAACTATTCTAACCACCCATTCATGCAGGGGCCATTATGTTTAAGGTACAATCCGTCCAATGTGAGATACGAGTCTGAGTTTCGGGCGATCCTTGAGATGGAGACAGATGATATTTTATTGTATGGTTCTATACTGCACGACAGATTATTTGATACTGACGTTGTACAGTGGGTACGCACCATGGTCGAGAAGCATCGCGATAAAACGGACAGCGAATAATGAATATAGTCTATAAAAGATGGGCGATTATTTATTTTAAGGAAAGTCTTAAACGATGTTACTATTCGTTTATGTTGACGTGTATGGTTATTTTACCATATTATGGGTTATTGGGACGCCCAGGGTTGATTGAAATTTTTATATTATCATATATTATTTATCGTATAGATACTCTTGTACAGGGACAACGTAATGCATTCACATATTTTAAAACGGAAAAACAAATTAAAGAAGAAATTTTTGGGATGCCAGACAATTCTATTGACAAGCGGTAAATTTATCACGTTGCCAGTTGTACATAGAACTAAATATTATATTGCTTGTGTATACAAGAATAATTTAATACTTGCAGAATCAGCTGGTACGCATTACAAACAACTGTATATACATGAAATTTATAACGAGTTGTGTATACTAAGAGAAAACCTTGAAAATATTAACGAATATTTAACTATTAAATATGATCATTAACTGGATGAAAAATCGTGTTAAAATTTTTAGGGAAAGTGGTAAGGTTGAAATTTGCCGAATGGTGGTGCTGCCTGATAGATCATTACCATTTGAACGTCAGGTAATGCGTGTAAAAGATAACCAAGGTTATGAATTTAACTGTATACCATATCTGGGCGTATGGGCTGAATTAGGTCCTAGGCGTCAAAAATGGTTTGGTGATATAACTAAATGGATGAAATCAGATGAAAATCAATAGCTCAAATGACAAAGACGTCCCTTTATTTTTAGTATATAATCCCTGTGATAGTACTAATCCCTGTGATAGTGGGGCCCCTAATGATTATCCATTTAATGAAGTTTGCGCAGCTGTAGAAAAACACGCTAAAGATGGTTTGTACTGCTATCAAAAATTTACATGTGATGGCTGCGGCAAGCGTCTTATGTGCGAACGAACAAATTATTTTACGATGAAAGGCAGTTGTGGTGATTGTGGACATATCACCAATATTTATGAGAAAGGATGTAATTACCTTATTAGTAATGTGAATTTTGAGGATATTATTAATAAATATTATTTGAATAATAAACCTGATTTGCTGGATGATTAAAAGTATAAAAAACTCCCGAAGACCTTTTCTAGGTAATATCTCCGGGAGTTATCTTTTTATGATTAGTATATAATCCCTAGGGTCAATTAAAAATATCCCTTGGGATGTAAGGTGGTAAGTAATCGTTACTTGACTAGATGTAGCGGTACTATTTCACCCAATTTTAACCGCAAAACCTTCGGATAAAGGCACCTGGGTTTGTAATATTGAACTTATCCAAGGTTCAATTTTTGTCCAGGATTTTAGGGGATACCTCTAATCAAGTAACAAAAACAATCTAACACAATGATTTGAAATAGTCAAGCGAAAAAACAAACGAGAATTTAATGTAATGTTGACGATACACTTTAACCTTTATTAATACTGATAGTGATCAGTAGAGTATTAATTATAAGGTGATACAATAAGGAAGGAGCAAGTATCTTAAAATATACCGTTACTTTGTAAAAACATATTAGATATAGTATTTACTTAGTTCCGTGTTTTGTTTATTTGTCACAGATTAACAACACTACAAGTGCACTATAGCATAGATTACTTGACTTTGCAACAAGTTTTTGTTAATATTTTGCTTGACTTTTGGGCATATTTATGTATTAATAATTTATTAACTAAAACTAATATGAGATAACAAAATGCCTGATCAACATTGCCATAAGTGCAATGGATCAGGTAGCTTAGCGGATCAAACAAAGTGTGAGTGTGAATGCGTAGTTGAGAAAACTAAACTACCTGATCACATTATTAAATTTATGATGCTTGCTGAGTACCAACAAGTATATACTGATATAGGGAGACGTCTTGCGAGCATGGCGGAATAGGTAGACGCAAGAGACTTAAAATCTCTCGAGTAATACTCTTATCGGTTCAAGTCCGATTGCTCGCACCATTTACTCGCACTACTCGCTTATACATCGATGGGTTTAATATTATGGCAGAAGCTAAATTAGATGAGTTTGAACAGTTTATGTCTGATCTTGGTCTTGAAGGCCCAAGAGACTTAACAAGTGAAGAAATATTATATAATCATCTTACATCTAATAGTGGTACTAGGTTTTTAAATATCTTATACCAGATATACCACAGTGTTAGTTTAATCGAAATTTATTTGTGTAAAGAAAAATTTGTTAATATGTTGCTGCCATCTATCTCATTCGAAGGAATAACTACTAAACCATTGACACGTGATCGTCTTATTATGTTTTTGTTAGAATATTACTTGCTTATGTATCATCCCCATAGGTTCCGAGACGTTTTAACGTTTGAAGGAAAATCTATTCCGCCTTGCGACCTTAAGAAGACGATCGAGCTTTTCATGAAGCATCCTGAGATACAGAAGCTCCTTGCGAAAAATTTTGAGTGACGGACGAAATAGCTGTTGACACCATAATTCAGATCACTATATTTGACGCATCGAGCTACAAAACGTGGTAAGAAGCTTAAACTTAAACTTAGGAGATTTTAATTATGGCTACTGTTGAGAAGAAGACTGAGTTTAAAGTATCTGCTAAGAGTGGTGCTGAGGTTAAGGTTAAGGCGAAGAAGGGTATGGGGCCGCTTGTTGTTATGTACTTGGATCGTGAAGGCAAGCCGTCGAAAAAGCCTACTGAGAATGTTGCCCAAGTTGAAATTGCTGATCGTGGCGGACGTAAAACCACGATGGCGATTGACGGGCTGTCTCCGAATACGCGTAATCAGCTGGTTGCGCTTGCCGTTGGAAAGCGTATTGATACGTTTGTTCGGAATTCTGTTAAGGGCGATGACAAAGCAAATATTATTCAGCTTGCTGATGGTATTTTTTCCTCGATTAAAAGTGGCGTAATCTTTAAGCGTGGTGAAAGTAAGCGCGGCGCTGCTGGCCGTCCATTTGATTATGACTTGTGGATTGAGGTTATGGCCACCGTTACGATGCGTAAGACTAAAAAGCCCGCCTCTAAAATTCAGCTTGACGCGTTTCGCAGCAAGCTGAATTCCATGCAGGGTGCTGATCGTCGCAATTTTATCCTTGGGTTGCAGCGCGATCCGCACGTCTCGGTTGCCGTTAAAGAGTTGCAAGCGGCGAAGGAAGCACAGAAGCTTGCTTCTGGTGAAGTATCGGATTATGATGCTCTCGCCGATATGAAGTAATTTCAACTTGAGTTACTGACGGCGATTTCCCTCCGCCGTTAGAGGCCCCGGATAAGCGCCCCCCGCTAACTTATCCGGGGCCAGTTTTTAATTAATTAAGTGTATATACAATTTATAAGCGTAGCCTATTTTGCTTAATATTAACTAGTTATTAACCTTTTTTTGGCAGTGTTCCAGAAGCCTCTAGGATGCGTATGGACGGGCAGCAGGTTTTGGGCTACGGTGCTGCATACCCTACTACAAACGGTCGCCCTTGACGCTCCTAGAGGCCCTACCGCTCATAGCCCCGGATCACCCTGTCCAGATGCCCCTCAAAGGACACCAGCCATGATCCACTACAGCCGTATAATCAAGAATCAGATAGATGTTATGGTTCAATATGCGCCTAATAATTTCATCAATACTAAGAGCGCTGTTAAATTACATATATATGTATGTGGCAAAGTATGGTTATCAGCCATTGAACTTGAAAATTATTTAGGATACAATTATGAAACGAGATGATATAATTAATAAAGAAGATTTTAATAAAGTTAAATGGTTAGCATATTATATTGATTATGAAAATCGTTATGTTATTACTGATTTAACAATTAAAACCTATGCTGATACTGGTATTTTTTATGAAAAATACAAATATTTATTTGTAGATGAGAAATGTGAATGTTGTGGTAAAAAATTATATGTTTTTAATAAGGATTTTGTGCCTGATTTGAAATTAATATGGGATAAAGCAAAATGGGATTAATGTCAATTAAAGCATTTATTAAGTGGTATTTTAAAGGTGGTACTATTGAAGGTAATAGGAAGATAGGTAATTATTGGGATAAAGACGGCAATCTTATTTTAAATTGGTACTAATATGGAAAACATTAAATCAGTTTTCTATGGTATAATTTGGATTGCAATTATTTTGTTAATTGCAATGCATCTTGATTTGCGTTTACCATAAATATTAATTATTACTTTAAGTGTGATATATACAACATGAAAATACGTGAATGGTGCCATATTTCTGGTATGACTTTAACAGAGTTTTCAAAAATGGTTCCGTGTTCACAACCTTATCCAGGTATGATCGATAGTGGACGGGTTAAACCTGGTTTTAAGATGGCTTGTAGGATTGAGGAAATTACCGCAGGGCTTATTCCTAGGACAACATGGTATCCAATGAGTGATAACCCCGTAATAGGTGATTTGAATAGCATAGTTGAAATTGGTGGTGTTAGTATATGAGTAATAATAATGTCAAACATTTTAATAACTGGCGGAACAGGTACATTTGGTCAAGCTTTATCTAAATTTCTTCTTAATAAAGTTGATATAAATAAAATAGTTATCTATTCTCGTGATGAGCAAAAACAAGAAAAAATGGCTAATGAATTTAGTTCAAACGAGAATTTTAGTAAATTTAGATTTTTAATTGGCGACGTAAGAGATAAACAGCGTCTTAAGCTTGCTCTTAAAGGTATTGATTTAGTAGTTCATGCAGCGGCTTTAAAAATAGTACCTGCTTCTGAATATAATCCAATGGAATATATTAAGACTAATGTTATTGGTACTCAAAATTTAATTGAAGCTATAGTTGAAATTGATAGAATGCCATCTTGGCCAATTAGAACTGTTTTAATTTCGACTGATAAAGCTGTAAATCCAGTTAATTTATATGGAGCAACCAAACTTTGTGCTGAGAAACTTTTTGTAGCTGCTAATAATATTAACCCCGATAAAGCTAGATTTATTGCTCTCCGTTATGGCAACGTTGCTAATTCTCGTGGTTCAGTTATTCCAATTTTTAAAGAGCATTTTGATCAAGGTAAACCGTTACCCATAACTGACATGGATATGACTAGATTTTGGATTACAATTGATTTTGCTATTGAATTTGTGTGGGATAATTTAATATTTCAACAAGATTATACTAAGGTGCATTATCCTAAAATGGCTAGTTTTCGCGTTGCAGATTTAGCTAAAGCTTTTTATTTAAATAAACCAAATGAAGAAGCTATTAAAATTATTGGCGTTCGCAATGGTGAAAAAATACATGAAAGTATAGATGTCGGAGTAACATCCGATACAAATGATTATTGGCTTAGTGCCTTAGATTTAAGAAATATATTAATTGAAATGGGAGTTATTAATGTTTAAAGATAAATATAATAAAATTAAACGTTTACTTAACAACATAAATTAGGAGTATATACAATGACTTTTAAGGCTATTCCACAACATAAGACTATTCCACAACAAATGCAACAGCAAAATAACCTCTATGAAATACAGGAATTGTTTTCTCAACCCGCTGTTTATTCAAATAAAATTCATATTGGCGCATTTGATAATGTTATTAGGCTTACTTTTAGTGAAGAAATTCCAGGTACTTCATTTATTAAATTTAGGACTGCTGTAGCTTTAGATATTAGGTCCGCTGATATCTTAATTAATTTAATCATGCAATTTAAGCATCAATACAATATGCAGAAATCTCAAAATGAGATGGAAAATAACCTTGAACAAACTAAGACAGAAAGTGAAATAAAACAATGAATTATTCAAAGGTAAAATATATTAATACAAATGAAATTAAATATTTTCATTTTTAAAGGATGGAGTATGAAATATTGCACCGAATGTTTTTATCCTGAAACTAAACCTGATTTATTATTTAATGATCAAGGTGTATGTTCCGCTTGTACAGCATTTAAAGCTAGAGATAAAATAAATTGGGGCGAACGAAAACAACAATTTAGTGAGCTTGTAAAAGAAATTAAAAGTCAAAATATAAATAATAACTACGATTGTATTATACCTGTTTCAGGTGGAAAAGATAGTCATTTTCAAGTTTTAACATGTCTTGAATATGGTTTAAACCCATTAGCTGTATGTGCTCATACTTGTGATTTGAGTGAAATAGGTAGACAAAATTTAAATAATCTAACTAGATATTGCGATCTTATAGAAGTACATACTAATAAATCAATTAGATTAAGATTAAATAAATTAAGTTTACAGCTTATTGGTGATATTTCATGGCCAGAGCACGTTACTATTTTTACTATTCCAGTTAATGAAGCTGTTATTAGGCAAATACCTCTTATAATTTGGGGAGAAAATCCTCAAAATGAATATGGTGGGCCAGATGAAGAAAGTCAAACTACAAGTAACTTATCTAAAAGATGGCTACAAGAATTTGGTGGGCTTAATGGTCTTAGAGTAAATGATCTTTTTCAAAAATATTCTTTTAAAAAAGAAGATTTAATTCAGTATGATTATAGTAATTTTGATTATCATCCATTTTTCCCAAAAATAAAAAGTATTTTTTTAGGTTATTATTTCCCGTGGAATGGTTATGAAAATGCAAAAAATTCATTAAAATATGGCTTTAAATTTGAGCGGTTTCCTGTTTTAGGTAATGGTAGTATATATGAGAATTTAGATAATTATCAAACTGGTATTCATGATTATTTTAAATATATCAAATTTGGGTTTGGTCGTGCTACAGATATAGCTAATAATAATTTAAGACGTGGTATATTTACAAGATATAAAGCTATAAGATATATTGTAAAATATGATGGTAATTATCCTTATACTTATTTAGGAAAAGGCTTAGATTATATTTTAAGTGATATAGATATGACTAGAGCAGAATTTATTGAAATTACAAATAAGTTTACTAATGAAGAATTATTTAAAATAGTAAATAATAAAGTTGTGCCTAAATTTTTAACGGATTTACTGGATAAATAATGCTTAAACATCGAATAATACCTATTATTTTAACTAATGGTATTCAAGCTGTTAAAACAAAACAATTTAAAAGACCCGGCCGTAATGTTGGTCATATGATGCAACATATTGAGAATATGGAAAGTAGAAATATAGATGAATTAATGATATTTAATATAGGTAATACTGATAATTGGCGTATTAATAGTAAATTAGAAAGTTATACTAAAAATTTATATTGTCCACTTACATATGGTGGTGGCATTATGTCACTTTGGGATATCGAATGCGCTCTTAATTTAGGCGCTGATAAAGTAGCTATTAATCGTGGAGCTATAAAGAAGAATTTTATAAATGAAGCAGCTCGTAAATTTGGTTCTCAGTGTATTACTGTAGCTATAAATGTAAACAGTAAAGATTGTGATAATTGGTGTAGATGGACGGTTTTAGATTATGCAAAGTTTGTAGAGGATCAAGGGGCTGGGGAAATATTACTTACTTATATACCTAATGAAGGTATGCACTGTGGATATAATTATCCATTAATTAGAAAAGTATCTGAACAAGTAGTAATACCTATAATAGCTAATGGTGGTTGTTCTGAACCTTACGATATGGTTTTAGCCATACAAGCTGGTGCACAAGCTGTAGCGGCTAGTTCAATGTTTTTATTTACAGAATATACTCCGAGAGATTGTGCTGAATTTCTTGATAAACATTCCATACCTGTAAGATTGGAGAATAAAATTGAGAATTAATGAAACTATTGAAGTAACTCTATTTCTTAGAATAGATAACCCTAATTTAAAAGCCATCGGTTTTTCTGAAACTGAAAACAACGAAACCATTATTTGGTTACCACGTAGTCAAATTGAGATTGAAAAAATTAAATCTAATAAAGAAGTATATACAGTTATACTTCCTATTTGGTTAGCGGAGAAAACAGGTTTAATATAAATGGCAAAGATAATTAATCTTAATTCTAAACGTAAAAAGCTTAATATAGGCGTAATAATACAAGCTCGTATGACGTCAAGTAGGTTTCCAGGAAAGTCAATGATTTTACTTGATGGTAAACCAGTCATTCAACATGTAATAGAAAAAGCAAAGAAAATACGTCCTATTAAACATGTCATATTAGCTGTACCTGATGCACTAGAAAGTGAGCCTATGTTAGAACTCGCTGATTACCTTAATATTGAAAATTTTTGTGGCCAAGAAACAAATGTCTTACATAGATATTATCATGCAGCTAAGTATTATAAATTAGACATTATAGTACGAATTACGGGCGATTGTCCATTTATTAATCCGAGAGTAAGTAGCGAAGTACTTCAATTATTACTTTGGAGAAAATTAGACTATGCTTCTAATGTTTATCCTTTTAGAACATATCCAAAAGGAATAGATACAGAAGTATTTACATTTGATTGTTTAGAGGCTGCTTTTATTATAAATAAAAATGCTTTTGAACAAGAAAAAGATTTAAAGCGTAAAGAACGACTTTTATATGATCAAGAACATGTTACTCCATGGATGCAGCGTATGGGAGATGAAGAAGAAATTAGATCAGGTTGTGTGCAGCAACGTATAAATATGTCAGATAAAAATTGGTGCGTTGATACACCTGATGATATACCTAGATTAGAAAAAATGTTGTCTAAATTTATAATAGGGATGGGTAAAAATGATAATTAAAAAAGAAATTGAATTATGGAAGGGGAAATTTGGTGACGCGTATCATGATCGAAACGTAATTAATGATGATATGTTAGAAGCTAGAAAAAGATTATGGGGTTGTATTTTAAACTCTGTTAATATGATAACTATGTTAGATCAGAGAATTAAAAAATTAGAAAGTATATTAGAAATAGGCGCTGGTACTGGTTTAAATATTTTAGCTATTCAAAACTTTTTAAAAGATCATTTATCTGATTATAATATAGAATATATAGCTCTTGAACCAAACAAAAAAGCTTGTGAATTTATTACTAAAAATATACCTAATGTTACTGTTATAAACAATGAAATTTCTAATTTAGAAAGATATTTTTCTGAAAGTATTCAAGCTGATATGGTATTTACGTCAGGGGTGCTTATTCATATTCACCCAGATAATTTATTAGATGCAATGAAGCAAATTTATAGGGCTGCTGGTCAATTTATTATATGTATAGAGTATTTTTCACCTGAACCTAGGGAAATAGAATATTATGGTGAAAAAGCTTTGTGGACGCGGGATTTTGGATCATATTGGCTTGATAATTTCCCCCTTAGATGTATTAGTTATGGCTTCTTTTGGAAGCGAATGACTAAATTGGATAACTTAACTTTTTGGGTTTTTACAAAGGTGGATTCATGACATATTTATATCTTGATACAAAATTTGATGGGTTTAAAGGCAAACTTATTTCAATGGCTTTAGTTTCTTGTAAAAATAATGAGAATGGAGTTTCTATTACAGATAGTCAATGTACAGATAGTCAATGGTATGAGGTTTTAGAGGATGGAATGCGTGTACAGGATCAATGGGTTATTTCAAATATACTCCCATTTTTAGGAAAAATACCTATTTCATTTCCAAAATTTAAAGAATCGTTATTAAGTTTTTTAAAATTTCATGTTATTAATACTAAGAATTTAACTATTGTGGCTGCTTGGCCAGAGGATATAATTCATTTATTGAGTTTTCTTTACGAACAAGATGGTAGACAAATTCATTTAAATATTGATTTTAAATTAATTATGTCGGGTAAATTAGATTCTAAAGTTCCACATAATGCTTTAATGGATGCTATAGCTTTAATGGAATGGCACCAAGAAAAATTAAGATTAGATCGACGTGATGAAATATTAAGTACAACCACAATACCTGCAAAAACACAACTATAAGGATAATTATAATGGAACTATATGAAACAATAGAATTAGATGAAGCTCGTGGCTTCTGGGAAAATCATTTATTACCTAAAATTATATACGAAGGTGCTAAACCATCACCAAGCTTAGAAGCTATTAAACTTTTAGCTGAAATTTTAAAGAAGCGTAAATTTCTTCCATTTCATGATGAAATGACTGTGAACGAAATAAATGCTATTATGGCAGATGATGAGAATGTTGTTGAACGTGCTCGAAAAGAATTATCATCTTGCTTTGAACGTATTATGAACAGATATACGTGGAAAGAGCTTCCTAACGATTATGAGATTTTTGCAATAGAATTTCAAGCTATTATGAGAATTGCAAATATTCTTGGAGTAAAGGCAAATGTTGCACGAGAATAAAAAAATAAATACTTATAAGCAAAAAAAATATCAACTTGAATATTTTAGTATCTATGGAAAAAATTATTGGCATAAAAGATATTATGTAGGTAAATTATATGATATTTTATTGGAAAGAATGGATTATAAAAACGTAAATATTAATCACGTTGAAATGCCTACATATAAAAATCATGAAAAATTTATTGTTAGTAAACCATACAAAGTATGGAACATTATACATGTATTAGGTGTACCAAGAAAAGTTATTGGTACTTATTATATCACTAAAAATAATGAGATTGGTATTTTTATATTTAAACATTACCAGGGTTTAGGCTATGGTGATATAGTTATGGAACGTATTTTAGAGTTACATAAACGAAAGAAATTAGTTGCTAATATTAATATAAATAATAATATTAGTAGGAAATTTTTTGAAAAACATGGATTTGAACCCAAATCAATCACATACATGTTGCCGACGTGATTTAGTCTTAGATTTAGGTTTTACTTCTATTTTTTCTATTTTAGGCCTTATCTCTATTTTTTCTAATAGAGTTTGAAATCTTTGATTTAAAGCATTAATACGTTCATCTTGTCGTGCAAGCTTGACTAATGCTTCAGTTAATTGTTTTAATTGTTCATCAATATTATCAAATTTAATTATATTATTATTCTGCTCTCGTTGACGTTCTTCAATGAGGGTACTTATTTTATGGTTCATACTTTGAATAAAATATACACCACCGGCAACAATAGTTACAATTTCAATCATTGTGCCGATGTTAAATGTTGGATCAAAACTAAACATAATAAGCCTACTTCTTTTTATTAATTACATAGTTTTGAACTATAGCTAATACACCAACAGTAAATGTAAATGCTGCAGTCATAAAATAATGATTAGCGGGCTGATATGTTTCATTAACCATATCACGTATAAGAAGAATAGCTATAAAAAGATTTAATCCTACAATAGACCAACTTGAAAAAATCCATAGAAAATTATTAATATTTAAAGCTTCTAACCATGTTTTTTCTTCAACGTAATCATTTTCTCTATTAGAAACTTCTCCACTAAATTCTGGTATATTACGTAATTTTAAGTGATTTGGGTTTGTTTCATGCATAACTAATTGTTCACCTGTTTTTAAGAGCAATTTAGCCCATAAAAGCGCGACAACTTGTCGCACCTACTCTAGGAGCCCTAGAAATGGCTCAAGACGGGCAGATTTTTCTCGGCCACGTTGGTATCAACTAGGAGCCAGAAGCCTCCAGGTGGCCATCCTAGGGGCTTTGTTTCCGAGTTTTGACAGTGATTAGAGTACTTCTTGCAACTCAGCATAGGTAAATCAGTTCTTGTTGTATAATGCCTGTAATTTTTGATGATAACGCTTACAACTATTCACAGCATAAGCGTTACGTCTATCACTTTTAGCTAACGCCGTTAGTAATTGTTTTGTTCCCTTAGTATCTATATTTTGTTTAGGCATAGATACGTAATTTCCTGCATTAGTGCAGGATTGTGGCTGATCAGGTAAATAGAAATTAGGCTCAGCGTAATTGGTCGAGGTTTCGCAAGAATTCCCCATCAATAATGGTAGCATTGTTACAATTATCAATGGAACTTTTAATTTTTTCATGTAGATCATTTATTATTGCCTCATTGTGATCATTAATAATATTATATTTATCATTTTCTTCTTTTGTAGTTTTTAATGATGCTTGTAATTTTTTAGAATTTTCTTCAAATGTTTTTACTTGGACTCTTAATTGTTCAAGCTGATGTGTTTGATCATTAAATTCATAGCCTTTATAAAAGGCTATACTATGACTAATAACTAAAGCTATAATACCTATGAGCCATATATTCATTCTAATATTGCCTCTACTGGCATGTTAGGTTGATCTTGGTATTTACCATTATAAGGTTGTTCTACAGGTTCATCTGTAAATTGGAATATGATTTGTGCAATAGGAGATTTACATGAAATATTAATTGGGATATCACTATGATTAGTAATTTCTAATGTAAGATATCCATTCCAGCCCGGTTCAATAACTGTATTTTGTACACATAATCCCATTCTTGCCCAAGTGGATTTATCCTTAACAAAACCTATTACGTTATTAGGCATTCTAAAATATTCGTAGCTAGATGCTAATTTAAATCCTTGAGAAGGAATAATTATACCATCATCAATTCTAATATCATATCCTGCTGGGCTAAGTCCGTAACTAAGACCATTAAGTTTAGTACGTTCACAAAATGGAGTAACTAACAATAATTTACGGATAGTTTGTCCACTTAAAATCATAATCCAGTTTCCTTATAATCGTTATATCTAACCCAAACAACGTATATCATAAGAGCTATACTAATACATGTTAGCAAACCTACTATTAATGGAATATAGGGGGCAATAGGTTCAAGAATAGATTTAGTTTCATCCACTTTAGTAACAAAATTATCAATTTTAGTTGGTTCTAATGATTTAATAGCTGTAGCTGCAGCTTGCGCTGCACCGCTTCCAGTAGCACCAATAATTGTTTTAGATTGAATAGTTACGTTTCTTGGCCTACGTATCCCTAATAATTTTTTAATTGGAAATGCAGCAATAGAAACTTCATCTCCCTGATTACCTCCTAGTAACCAAATATAATCTTTGTTATGTTTAATATAAAAACCAATATGCCCTGTTACACTATCATTAGTTTTTCCACGCCATAAAACAATAGTGTCTCCAGGCTTAGCTTCTGAGAGTTTATCTATTTTGCTACCCCAATTTAGATATGATCTTGCCATACCTGAATTAGTAGGTACATAACCAGCACGTTTAACACAAAATCCATGAAAGTAAGCACACCATGGAGTATTTAACGGATCAGGTGATGCGCCGCATTCAATAAAATAATTACTTACTCTAGGATTTGGCTTACGTTTATTTTTAGGCAAATATTCAGTTTGACCAAGTTCCTCTTTAGCAATTTTTAATTGTAATGGAATATTAGGTGAAAGATTTACTTCTTCATTATTTGCTACAGCTACTTGACCACTTGCCATTGATGAGCCCCATTATGTTTGTAATTCTTGTATGTTCAAAAATGTATTAGCTACCCCGCCAAATATATTATTAATTGTAGTAGTACCAGCAGCGCCGGCGCCTGTTCTGATATTAAATGTACAGGCTGATGTAGAGCTGCATAGTATTAAATAATTTAAATTATGAATAGAGTATTCTTGATTAACTGCGCCTCTAGTTAATACAGCAGCAAAACTATTTGTAACACCACCAATGAATAATGCTGATGAAGCGAGAAATGCTGCGCCTGTACTACATTTAACTACTATTTGAGCATTTGCTACAAATAAATTAGCTGCTGAAATAGCTGTAATAATTGTAGTTAAAACTGCTACTCCTTCAGTTATTAAAGGAATAGTGTTGTCAGCGGGTAATATTGTTGTTCCTTCTACAGTTGCACCACTAATATTTATTACAGTTTGTATTGTGTCTCCTGGTAATTTTATATTTAGCCCAAATGGAATTATTACTGTTGGAGCCGTGTTGTATGTACCAGCCGTAGCTAGGCCGGTCTCGTATGTACAATACCCTAAAATAGTGTATGGTTGACTTGTTACATTAGCGCCAGAAGAATAAAATGTTTGTGCGCTATCTGAGCCTGTGCCAATTTGGGTAGCAGAAACTATTTGATTACGTCCAAGAGGGTAAATATTAGTACCGCTTACAGTGTTAATAACACCTAGTCTAAAAGTTCCGCCGTCATTAAATGCAACTACCCATATTTTAAATGCTACGTTATTAGAAGCACCTAAAGTAGCTGTATCAGGAATTACAATTGATTGCGCCGATGTGATTTCTAATACAGTTAATTTACCATCATTTAAAGTATCATCTCTAAATATAACATATACAGGATCAGTAGGACTTGGGTCTCCATCATTAGCAATTGTTTTAAGTGCAATAGTTAAATTATTAGACGCTACTGAATAAGAAAGATATCCATTTAATATGCCTGTATTAGGGTAAGATATATTAATAGTTACCCATGTGCCGTCTTCTCTTAGGAAGCGTGTAGTGCCAGGAGTGGCGCCAGGATCAGGGACTAAGCCAACACTATGATCAGTGCCGGATGGACCAAATGTAGAGCTTACAGCATCATACAATGCCATAGGCATTCCAGTGATCCAGTTTACAAACTTTTCAGTTGCTATCCTGACCATTGGTATCAAACAATTCTTTTAATGGTGTATCAGAAAAAATACCTTTATTTCTAGCATAATTCATTAACGCCATACTACTATCTTCTTTTCTAATCAAAGACTGGATTATATATTTATCCATTTTAGATGCATATAAATCATAATATGAAATAGGTTTTTTACGCTCATACTTTTCAGGTCTACTTTCACACTGAGCGCGATTAATCAAACTAAAATCATTTTCATAAAAAATAACACTATCACAAGGCCTATCATCTTGAGCACAAAGCGTATGACCAAAACTTAGAACTTGAATTTGAGCAATTAGAATGTCATAATCTTCATCATTAAATTTACGTTTTACTTCATCTATTTCATCATTTTTTATATTACCTTGAAGTATTAAACATTTGTATCCAAAATGCGTAAGTACTTTATATAAATTTTTGATGCTAAGCTTGAATCGGCAGATAATTAAAGCTTTATTTTCAATTTCACTTTCAAGAATTTCTAATACGTTATCAATTCTCGGATTTTCAAACGGATCAACAATATTATGTTGATTACCGTCAGTATCACCAGCTATGCCCGAACTAATTTGTTGTAGCCTAAGATATTGTACAAGAACAATAGGGGCAGTAATTTTGATATCATCAGTAATTTGGAAAATTAATTCATCCTCCATTTTTTTATATAATTCTTTTTGATCACCTTTAAGACTAACAAATCTCATTGGTTCATATATTTTTTCAAAGCCTTTTATAAATTTATCTTCAGCAATAAAGCAATGTGGTTCCATTTCTTTTTTTAGTATTTCAGTATTAATATTTTTTACAATTTGCCTTCCTTGATAGCCGCCTACAAGAGTAAAATAATATTTATGTTGATGAAAAAGCCTTTCTGTAACGTTAATAAATTTCAACTGAGCCCACAAATCAGCATTGCTGTTAGCATGAGGCTTACCAGTCAAAATTCTTTTATATAAGCAAAGACTAGCTAATTCTAAACTAGCTTTACTCATTTTTTTAGTAGGTTCTTTTAATTTTGTACTTTCATCAGCAACAATATAAGTTCTTAAAGTGTCAAATAATTTCCAGCCTTCATTTTTAAGGAAAGCTCCCACACTTTCATAATTTATAATAAAAACACCGCCCGTTTTATTTTTACTAAAAAAATATTCAGTCTTAGCTTTTTGCTGTGAATTATAAACACAAATAGGAGAAAAGGGGTCTACTTCTTCAATATCTGCAACCCATTGTCCTTTAAGTGAATTAGGACAAATAATAACGCACCAATCAACTTTGCCCTCTTCTTTAAGTAAAGTATATTCAGCGTAAGATAACCATGTTTTGCCTAAACGTTGTCTTAAAAAATATGCAAAACCTTCTTTACCATAACCTTTTTCTAAGGCTAAACTTTGTACTTCTCTCGGTGGTTTATTCTCGAATGGCCATTGGATCATTATTAGTTCCATCTACAATGTTGTTAGCAGTGTCTTTTAATATATCTGAATTTAATGAGCTTAACAAGCTCGACAAGTCTTTTGTGAACTTTGGATGCAACATTCTAGGTATGTCACTATGATTGAATAAATATTGTACATCAAACCTTTTTTGGCTCGGATCATAGGTTGTATATGGCCATATACATCTAAATCCTGAATTAATTTGTCTACATGGATAAGAAGTTAAAACAGCGTATATTTTACCTTCAAATTTAAATCCAATTAATCCCATTGAACTATTGAATTGAATTCTATTAGTTTCTTCTAAGAAATAATATTGTAAATCTTTAAATGGAATAAGCCTACTAAAATTTTTATTTTTTAATTCACCTAACCATTTAGCTTCTAATAAAATTGGCATAAATCCAGGATATATAACATACATATCTGGCAAACCATTAATAGTAGGTGCAGCTATTTTAGTAGCAAATCCTTTATTATATTTAATAGATTTAATGAAAATAGTCTTAAAATTATTTTCGTTTTTCATCTTCTACCATTATCATTTGAAAAGCACAAACCATATTTCCTGTCCAATATAATATTCTAATATATCTTTCAAAAATTAAATATTTATACGATACATCACCTTTAAGCCATAACTTTAATTCTAACCATGTAGGAGGATATATCCACCATAATTTTAATTCAAACAATAATTTACTAAGCTGCTTTCTTAATGCCATATGTAGCGTCTCCCCAATTATTAGCAGCAGATTTATAATTAACTTTAAAAGGAACAATTAAATTAAATGGTGCAGTATTAACATCTTCCATAATACGAACAATATCATCAATAATATATAAATAATCTTTGTGAAATTGGATTAACAGGCTATCATGAGTAGTTAAAAGCATCTGACAAACATCATCATATCCGTTTTGTTCAATCCAATTATTAATTCTCACCATTGCTTTTTTAAGAATATCAGCAGAGCCACCTTGAACAATTCTATTAGCTGCTCTATAATAATATCCATATGGAAACCTTGCACGCCGTCCAAGAATAGTTTTAACATACCCTCTAGCTTCGGCTCTGTTAGATGCAGCACGAGTAAAACTACTAATATTAGGGAATTGTTTATAATAATAGCTAATCATTGATTTAGCTTCTGAATAGGATATTCCTAATTGATTAGCTAATTTTTCAGCGCCCATAGTATACATAATACCAAGGTTAAGATTTTTAGAAATATTTCTAGCTTTTTCTAAACCTTCTGTATCATATCCATATTTGTTGTTTAATCCCATTAGTTCAGCTGCAATACTATGCATATCAACATATGGTATAGAATTATAGCCTTTAATAAGTATTGGCTCTTTTGAATAATGTGTAAATAATCTCGGTTCAGCTTGAGAATAATCAAATTCTATTAAATAAAAATCTTCATCAGCTAAGAATATCTGCCTAAATTTTCTACCTATAGTTTCATCACGTTTAGGAATTTGTTGCATATTAGGATCAGCAGATGATAGGCGCCCCGGCTTTGCGCCTCCAAATTCACCTATAGCTTGATTAAATCTCGTATGTACTCGACCATTATATATATGATTATTAATTGGAGTAAGAAACATATTTTGAAAAGTATCAAGCTTTCTAGCTTGTAATATTAATTCACCTTCAGTATGCGTCTTTAAATAAAGAGCGTTAAACGATGGATTACCCTTTTCAGTTAAAGGCCAATCTTCTATATTGCAATATTCAAAATAAGTTTGAAGGTCTTTACTTGAATTAATATTAATAGGAATTAAATTTTCTTGTAAAGGTATTTGTGCATAAGCTTCTAGTCTTAATTGATGTACTTCATTTTTAAGTACTTCAAGTTGATCAAGGTCAACTCGTATGCCCTTACGCTCCATTTTTTGGATTACGTATGTTAAATTTGCTTCTAAATTATTAACTACTTCTAATTCTTGTACATACAATTCTTTAGATTGAGCATCATATAATTGTTTAACCGCTACATTATCCATTTTAGCATAGTCAACAGCTACCACGTCATTTCCGGGTAATTTATAATACATTCCCATACTATTACTAGTAGGCTCAACATTAAATATGCTGGCAATATGCTCATATAATTCTTTACCCTTCTTTTGCTGAATATCTGGAAATTCTTTACATACATTTTGAAGTGTAAAACTACGTCTATTTTCATTTATTAGGGCTGCACGGACCATAGTATCGATTACTTTATTACCTAATTTGATACCATGATTTTCGCTAAAATGCATATCAAATTTAATATTATGTCCTACTAATGGTTTTGTTCTATTTTTAATGATATTACTAGATAATTTTTCAAAATCTTCCACATTAGCTATATTTCCCCCGCCATCATGACGTACAGGTACATAAAAGCTATGGTATCCATCTGAGATACCATAGCCGCATACAAATCCAGTTTTCCAATTTAAGCCATTAGTCTCAACATCATAGCCTAAAATTTGATCTGAGGCTAAGAGGTTTAAAAATCCCTCAGCCTCAGAGTTTAAATTATTCATTTTATAACTACTCAGCAGCTTCTAAATATTTATTTTTATGGTATTTATTTTTATTCATAGCTCTATTTTCTTTTTGATTATTTATACTAATAATTTTACCCATTCTTTTAAATGAATAGATATAAGGCTTCTTTTTATACTTAGTATAAGGTGCCGGTGCGTTACCATTACGCATCGACTTTCCATGCCTTCTTTCATTTTTCATATTAATTCTTTTCCTGAATCTTCTAATTACATAAGTAAGTATACTCATAGCACACACCCACACTAAAAAGCTTCAGATTCTTTTTCTACAGTGGCTTCTTCAGGTGAATATTCTGCCTGATACTCTTTATGCTTATTAGTTATATTCTTTACAATTTCAAAGATTTTTTGATCAACATAACCATTAAGTTCAAAGTGGGGTACAAACCAAGAATTAGCATTTTCAGTCTTATACTGTACAGATGCCTTAACACTTACACATTGAATAGGACGCTTTAACATAAGCAATGACGTATTAAATGACCTTGCATTGTTAAGCGCAGTCCTAAAACAACCCATTACAACAGGAGAAAATTCCGGGTTGTCCTGTAAATAAACAAGATATTCATAGATAAGCATAGCAGCGGGGCCACTATCAGGATCATTAGGATTTTCGGTGCCCCATTCAAGTAAATGAGATGATTGAACATCTTTGTTAGTAAACCATTGAATAGGTTCTGGTGCGCCTTTTAACTTTACTTGAAAAGTACGATTTGCACCAACGTCCCAATGGCGACCATCACGACTAAGAGCAAGAATACCGCCACCATCATCGCGAGGCCTAAACAAAATAACTCTACGATTAGCAATAGCAGGGATAAAATTAAACTTATCGCCCAAATCAATATTTGAGCCAGTGTGCCAAAAACGTCCAGGAATAGCTTTTCCTGGAAAAGCTTGTACTTCTGGATTAAGGGGCTGTAAGAGTTTAATTCTAGGGATTTTAAAATCTTCACGACTCAACCCCTCTAATCCTAGATGATTTTGAGTATCAGTAGTTAAATAGTCAGGAGTTTCACTTAATGGAATTAACCCGTTATTTTCATCTTCAACTTTAATAAGTTCTTTCTTAGCCATTGTTCTCGGTCCTTTAGCTGTTTAGATTAGGAATTAAGTTTTTAATTGGTGTTGCACTTGCTCGTATTGCAATATACTCATAATCATCTTCTTTAATACGTTTTCTAAACAAATAAATAAGTCCACGTTCTGCATCTTTACGCAAAATTCTACATAATTGCCTACTTGTAATAAAATTATAAGGATTGACGCCTCTAAAATATACTAATTTTTCCCCTGGTTTAGCATATTCTAGCCATTTAGCGTATTCCAGCCATATAGAATATGTGCTATTTTTATACGAAAATGATTCATTATATCTATAATGCTTATTTTTGTTCATGTTTTTCTAATAGAAGTGTACGGTTGTTTATGAACTTTAATAGCGTCTTCTGGAGGCCATTTTGCATGTTCATCAAAATAGCTATTCATAGCAGATGAAAGTGATTTTGAATTAACACCATCTTTAATAAGCGAACCTAAACCATTTTCTTTAAGCCACTTAAAGCCGGATTCTTGCATATCAAAAGGAATAGACGCGTTTGTACGATAATTAACAATAAAATTTCTACCAGCTATTTTTGCACTTTCAATTTCATTAGCTTGAAATAGTTCGGGTATAATTTTATACGACATATCTTGATGAAGTGAATTTAAACATTTAGTTATTTGTTCAAGTATATCTACGCATTCATCTAATGATTTGTATGCTTTTAAAACCTCTACAAGGTTGTTTTTATCTAAACTTGAAAAAGTATCGTTTACATGTTTATTTGCTTTTGAAAGTTCTTTAATTGCTTCTCTTAGTTCTTTTAATTCAGCCATATTTTCCTCGATTTGTAAATTTATAATAGACACACTATTATATATAATACCAAAAGTCAAGAGAAAAATTATATATAATACCAAAAGTCAAGAGAAAAATATAGCTAGTATATACAACTTAAAGTGCACAAACGCCACTAGGGCAATTATAAGCTTCTTCGATAGGTCTAGCTTCAACTTTATTGATGACAGCACCACGTAATTCTGTAGGACGAAAAACGGTAATACCTTTTAAACCTGTATAATATGCTTTTTTGTAAATTTGCTCATATTCTTCATATGAACAAGTTTCGGTTACATTAATAGTTTTTGAAATGGCGCTATCAGTAAATTTTTGTATAATTTTAGCAACATCAATATGATTATCTACAGTACATTCTTCAAGCGTGCGGCCTTTAAAATCATAATGACGTACATTAAAATCATTTAGAGTAACTTCTTTTAAGCCATCTCTCATGTAAACTTTACGATTTACTTGATGGTAAAAAATAGGCTCTATGCCACTAGATACATTCCATGCACATTGAGAAATGGTGCCACATGGAGCATAACTAATAAGATGAGAATTACGAATTCCATATTTATAAATTTTATCTCTTAATAAATCTGGCATAGATGAAATAAACTTACTTGAATTATAAAAATCTCTATTATATAGAGGAAAAGAGCCACGTTTCATAGCTAAATCACAACTTGCATTATAAGCATTGTAACTAATTACATTACAAATTTCATTTAATACTTGACAAAAGTCTTCATCACCATAACAAGCTTTACCAAGTAATAGCTCAATAGCATTTGCAATGCCAGTAGCACCTAATCCAATGCGACGCTTATTTAATGCTTCTTCACGATGTTCTGGAACAGCATAAATAGCTTCATCAAAAATATTGTCATAGGCTTCAACAAACGTATATACATCTTTAACTAATTGTGAATAATCAAACCAGACTCGATCAACATCATGAATAATGTAAGCAACAAGATTAAATGAACCAAGCAAGCATAAACCATTAGGTGGTAGTGGTTGTTCAGCGCAAGGATTTGTAGCTTCAATATCTTCACAATACCACAAGTTATTATTTTGATTTAGCCTATCAATAAAAATAACTCCTGGTTCAGCACTATAATAAGCATTTTTTATAATTTTTTCCCATAAATAACCAGCTTTAATAGTATCGTATATTTTACCATCAAATTCAAGTGACCAATCATCATTCTTTTCAACAGCTTTCATAAATACGTCAGTAATACCAACACTAAGATTAAATTGTTTTAAAGCATCTTTTTTCATCTTAGCATCAATAAACTTTTCAATGTCAGGATGAGAAACATTCATAATTCCCATCATGGCACCACGACGATGACCAGCACTAGCAATAGTGCCTGCCATAGTATCGTAAATTTTCATAAAAGAAACCGGGCCTGATGCTTCAGTTTGAGTTTTTTTAATTAATGCACCGCTAGGCCTTAGATGTGAAAAATTAAACCCAATACCAGTACCAAGACGCAAAATCATAGCCGCTTTTGTGCAGCTCATCATGATAGACCACATATCATCTTCAATTTTTTGAGAAACTGCACAATTAAATGGAGATACTTCACGTTCAGCAGCTCCAATTGCCGCTTGAACGCGACCAGCCGGTAAAAATCTATGATTTTTTACCGCTTCAAGTATTTTTGCTGAATGTATGGAATCAGAACCTAATCTATTTGCAAATGTAAAACAAAACTGTTGAAAACTTTGATTTTTATCTCGATATTTTTCAGCGTGTAGCTGATCATAATAATTTAATTCTGTTAGGTGGGCTTCATTTGAAAAATTGGATATATAGTTATTATTAGGGCGTTGAATGCCCACTGTATCATTCATTTTGAGCCTCATAAAAATGATTTTATTAATGTTATTAGTGTAGGCAGAGGCGTCAAACCTTATGGAGCCACTTGGGCACCATCTAGGCCAAGGCTCGACGCTTCCTAGCCGGTGACTATAGCCTAGGGGCCCGGGGCCTGACAAGACAAAAAAAGGCCCGTCATAGGCGTTTGAAGGCTTATGACGGGCACAAGTTAAAGACCGCAAGCGAGGCTCAATCGATGGGTCCAGACTGCTCAACCAAAAAGAGCGTCAAGGTATAAATAAGAGTATTGAGAGAAATTGTCAAGCTTATAAAGTCAAATTCAGTGTAATAAGCTGCATATACAAAAATAAGCTTGACATATCAATGAGATATATATATACTAACTCTACACCTATATATTGTACATATACAACCCGAAACATACTATGTCTAGTGGTAGATATATACAGCTAGAAGAAATAGCTTTAACAAATTTCGAATTATTATTAGAATTTTGGAAAGTACCATATAAACAAATTTCTAATATAGAATATGATTTTATTAACATTGCACGAGAAGATAAAAATTTTGGCGCATGTAGGTTTAATGTAGAAAAGGGGCGTGGTGCTGACTTTGCAGGTAATACATATACTAAAAATGATTACCAGCAAATAAGTATGAATTTTTCATTAGAAGACTTTAACCTTACATCTTATAATTCTAGTATTGGATTTAATGTAATTGGTCTATGTCAAAAATTATTTAAAATTAACTCATATAAAGAAGCAGCCTATAAACTTCAACAAGATTTAAAAGAGATAAACAGTAATACTAGATTAATTATATTAACTGCACAAGCAAAAGAAGCACGACTTAAAAAACTTCAAGAAGATAATCTTAAAAAATTACAAGTAGCTAATAAAATATGGGGGGCTTGTTCATCAATCAATGGAACAATTGCTGAAGTCTACTTAAAAAGAAGGTGTATTTATCTTGATCAAGATGAACCTAATATGAAGTTTCATCCTAAAATTTTAAATTCTGAAACTAAAAAGATACTCCCTGCTTTATTATTTAGAATACAAAGCTCACCTGATAGCGGTTTATGTGGTATACATAGAATTTATATTAAACAAGATGGTTCAGGTAAAGCATTATTAGAAGAAGCTAAAGTTGGATTAGGTAATATTAAAACAAATGCTATTTGGTTAGGGGAAAAAGATACAACTTTATATATAGCAGAGGGTCCAGAAACAGCTTTATCTATTAGAGCTATGGGATACAAATTCGTAATAAGTACAGTTTTTGCAAATAATTTTAGTATGGTTACTGTACCAGATTACGTTAATAAAGTTGTGCTTTTACCAGATAGAGATAAAGCAGGAGCTACACAAGCTGAAAAAGCTATGTTATCTTATACAAAACAAAATAAAAAGGTAAAAATAGTATTTCCACCTGTATCAAATAATAGAGAAAAAACAGACTGGAACGATGTATTAATGGAAAGTTACAGAGGCTCAAATAATGTCGGAAAACGGTGAAGAACAAAAACCTTCCAATGTAATATCTATAGAAGACCAAATAAAAAAAGTTGCACAAAAAAAAGAAGAAAAACGTCTTAAAGATTTAATTGACGATGAAGTTGACATTGGCGGGTCAAGCATCATTGATGCTATATTGGATGGTGGTGAAGAACAATTAACTAAAATGAATGAAAAACATGCTTTCATAAACTCATTTGGTGGCTCACCTATGGTTTTATGCAAGATTTATAGTGTTGTAGCTAATAGAGATATAATTGAATTTAGATCACCAGATGCTATTAAAACTCAATACTCTAATGAGAGTATTAAACTAGGTAATGGATATATTGAGTTAGGTAAATGGTGGATACGTCATAAAAATAGACGTGAATATGAGACAATTATTTTTGATCCTACTAAGCCAAAAATATATAATAATTGCCTTAATATGTGGGAAGGGTTAACAATAACTCCCACAAAAGGTTCATGGTATTATACTAAAAGACATATTTGGCGTATTCTTTGTAATAAAAATAAAGAAAAATTTAAATATGTCATGAAATGGTTTGCTTGGATGGTACAAAATCCAGGTGATCGTTCTGAAGTTGCTATTATTTTTAAAGGATTGCAGGGGGCAGGAAAAGGATTTATTTTTACCCAATTTGTCAAAATATACGGGGAACATGGACTAAGTATTTCAAATAGAAAACATCTAACTGGTCAGTTTAATGGCCATTTAAGAAATATTGTTTTTCTATTTGCAGATGAAGCTTATTACCCAGGTGATAAAGAAATTGAAGGTACTTTAAAACAAATTATCACTGAACCATATATACCTATTGAAGATAAATATAAATCTTTAGCACCAGCTAAAAATTGTCTTCATATAGCTATGTCAACTAATGCTGATTGGGTTATTCCAGCCGGAGAAGATACACGTAGATATTTTATAAATAAAGTTGATAATAGTATGGCTATGAATCAAGATACTGAGTATAATAGGAAAAAATACTTTAGTAATTTATGGGATGAAATGGATAATGGGGGACGTGAAGCGATGGTGTTTAGTCTACAACAAATAAACTTGACAAACTGGCATCCAAGGTATAACATACCTCAAACTGAAGAAATGCAGTATCAAAAAACTTTAAGTTTAGCTAAGAAATTTAAGATTTTGTTAAGTCTTTTAGAGGAAGGTATCTTTCCAGGACAGCTTACTATTGATCAGGAATATCTAGTAGCATCAAAAGAACTATTTGAATGTTTTGAAAAAATAGATATAAATGTCAAAAAAATGACACATAATGCTAGAACAGAAGGTATTAGAAAATTAGGGTGTAAAAAAGAACATAGAAGAAACGGTAATTTTTGGCTATTTCCTGACCTTAAAACTTGTAGATTACGCTGGGATAAAATTTATGGGGAACATCGCTGGGAAAATATAGAAGATACATGGATGATCGAAAAGGATTTCTAATGTTTTGGAATACCGCAACCGAGAAGGAAAATAAACCAATGTTTAATCACATTGACTCTGATGAGCTTTATGGTCATCTAAATAAAATAACTGATAAAATTGACACTACTGCTGAATATATAGATGAATTAGAAAAGAAAATTGATGAATTAAACGATAAGATTAGTAATCTTATACAATCTTCAGACGAAGATAATCGTGTCGCTAATCTTGAACGTAAAATTGATGAAAATAACAAATTTATTCAGCAACTTCTCATGACCTTAATTGAAAATGGTATACCCATGGGTCATAAGAAAAATTACCAATCTACTAATGGTAGCAAATTAGCAGGTCCAGTTGGTATGTTACCTTAAAGTGGACAAAAAGTAAAACTAAACTCTTTATCTACTAATTCACCTTTATTATTTTTTATTTCAACTGTAAAATCAATTATAGTTGATTCAGTTACTGTAATCATAAAATATGGTTCAATATTTAAACTAATACTAAAATTAGTATCACCTTTACTATGAACAATTCTAAATACGCCTATTGATTTTTTATCAATAAGCCATCCCGGTGCGGGCTCTTTCGTAAATTTACTTTTTTCATTAACAAAAGAAACAATTCCCGTTAGAGCAACCTCTTTTGCCCTAATAACATTAGTCTGAGTAAATGGATTATCACTTCGTTCAATAGTAAAAACAACTGATTTAGGTTTCATATTAAATACCTGCATCTGCATCTGCGTGAATATACATAGCTATTGCGACTGCTGGTGCTGAAACTGTACTATTTATATAAATAGATTTAGGTGATGCTGTTGAAGTTTCAAGAATAACTGACACACTAACAGAAACACTAGCATTCATCCAATTTATACTAGCAGCACCGGGACAATAAGTAATAACAGAAGCGGTAGCTCGCATTTCTACAGGATATTGCCAAAAAATAGCGCATCTAGCAGATGCTACTTGAATAGGCGCCATAAGAGCACCTATATAACCTGCATTTTGAGCAGGGGCGACACTGTAAGGAAATGACTTATTGTAATACCGTTTACATAATGCTAGTTCTTGCTCAAATACAATTCTATCAAATATTGTTGGCGTCCATTCATCCGAAGAAAGATTACATTCAAGCTGAACATCATCAATTTCTACATAATCTGAGGCGCCCGCAGTACCTACAGGGGTCCAGCTAAATATAATTTCAGCCTGTGTTGTATTAGTAGGAACAACAATAGTTGATTGAACAGATATAGCCGTAATAGCGCTAGATACACCTAAATTAGTAGTATTATTTAATACAACAATAGCACCAGTATATCCATTAATAAATTTAGTAACAGCACCAGTACCAGTTTGGAGCGCTACATTAATAGCACCATTAGTTGGGGACCAATTAGCGCCTGATCTAATTAAGAAACTTAAAGTTACTTCTTTGCCTCTCAATCTCGCAATATCAGAAGTATCAAGAGGATAGCCAAAAAATGTTTGTGCTGTACCAGTTTGAGCAGCATTTTTTTGAATTCTAACACATTTTAAGGAATTATTTGATAAACCAGTTTGCGCTGAAACTACACTAGCTTCATTCGCACCAGTAGATAAATACCATCTATCTGATGTATAAGCAGTAGTTGAAGCTCCTACAGCAATTGATGCTGATGCGCCAGCGCCACGTTGCCAAACTTCAAAACTACCATTAGCACATAAAATATTTCTATTTGTAGATTGGGCTATAAGCTGTGACATAACTTCAGTTAGTGCCGCAGCTATATCCGTATGAATAGCGTTCCAAGTCGCACTTTGAATAATTGCACCAGGAGTAGCATTTTCTGCGCCAGTAGGTGGCGTATATATTGTACCTGAAAAAGGCATATTATTTTACCTAAATAAATTGACCACGTATTTGTGTTCTTTCATATGGTGTATAGGCTACAACAATTAAACCTTGTTTGCCAGTACCACCTGTACATGTACCACCAGGAGTCACACTAGTAGCCGCACCACCAGCACCAGCACCACCATAATTACCACCAACACCAGATGAACTAGGGTTGCCATCTGATACTAAACCAGCACCGCCACCACCGCTACCGCTTCCATGAGTTGCATCATAAAAAGTACCATTATTACCATTATTACCATTTAAGTTAGTATCACCGCCAGTGCCACCTAATGCACCATCACCACTAACACCACCATTACCACCACGGGTATCAGGACCGGCGCCACCGCCTTTTCTATCTAAACCAATTCCGCCAGAAGCATCAAAACCTGCGGCGCCACCACCACCAGCGCCGCCAGAACTATCATTAATTCCAGTACCACCAGAACCGCCAGGACGTTTCAAAGAACCTATACCACCAGTAGTCTGTCCACCATCGCCAGGAGAAGAACCTGTAGAATTATTTCCACCTTTAGCACCAACAGAACTAGCAGCTAAATTTGCTCCATTAAACCACCCATCACCAGCAATAGCAGCTACTTGAAATGTAGCAGTTCCACCTCGTACTAAATTAATAGCTGTTTCACGAGAAAAGGCTCCGCCACCGCCGCCACCTTTAGCTGTTTGAGCTGGGGGATTTGCACCAGTATCTGCACCGCTACCACCACCACCAATAACATCAACAAAATTATTTAATGACCAAGTAGTAGGGACATTATATGTATCTGTACTTCCAGTAGGAGTAGTTAAAAATGTAGTAATTACGAAATGGTAATCATAATCTAAAGACGGATCAAGGTATTTATCTTGATATCCAGGAGTGTGAATTTCTTCCCAAAATTCTAAACTTTCTTGCTCGGTATAGAAATTATATCTTTTAGTATATCTATGATAAAAATCAGAAATAAGATATAATTTATGTTTCTTAGGTACAATTAAAATTTGCCAACAGCGTTGATTAGGCTTATTTAATTCTTTTGCAATACCATCTATTTTGAGCAAATTAATCTGCGCAAGTAAACCTTCATTAGGTATAATTAAACTTGGTTTGTATATACTTTGTCTCATGAACTCTCACGTCTACAAATCAAACTTAATGTAATTCTAGTACAAGTAGTAACACTATCAAGATCAAATCCTAAAATATCACCGGCACTTAATGCTGTAGTCCACCCTGTTAATGTAGTATCTTCTGATTTTTGTACTGCACTAAGAGTAGGTGGAGCAGATGCACAAATAGAACTAGAAGGTGGGAAACCAGCATAAGTTGATTTCTCAACATCAATTACCGCGCTACCTGATTGATCTGCAAACATTCTAGCACTAACAATAGTAGAATTACATGGTACTTCATAGAAATCTTTTAATCCAGTAGTAGGAACAATACCACCGCCATCAATAGTTATAGTTATACTATATAATGCATCTATACCATTCCAAAATGCTGTTTTTGCACCAGCACTAAACGTAATAGCTGCTGAATTTATAGCTAAATTGCCATTAAATGTAGCTAATCCCCCAAATGTAGACGCGCCAGAAAAAGTAACAGCACTTATAAATGACCAGGATAAATCACTATTAATAGTAGCAGATAAAACACCACCTACAGCAATACCTATTTGATTAGCACCAGCTAAATAAAAACCTGTAGTAAGTGACGTTGTAAAAGTTATACTGGGCGCAACAACACTACCAACAGCGGCTTTAAACTGACCTGTCATAGTTGACACGCCAGTCGTAGCTAATGATTGAGTTAAAGCAGTAGCAATATCACTATAATTATTATTTACAGACGCGCTAAGAATAGCTGTACCAGCAATAAATGGCGATTGTGGTAATGAATAAACACCACTGGCATTTCTAGGCATATTATTGTCCTAATTCGTCTGCACCCATTAATGTATCACCAAATAACACATTCATAATAGCTTTATTTCTAGGTGATGCCATAAGGTTATTTCTTATATATTTTCTACCAAATTCAGGCCCATAATGTTTCATAATTGGTGCACTAACTGCTCCTATAGCAGCCCCAGGTACACCACCAAACATAAAACCACCAAGAGCGCCGCCACCACTCCACGCTAAATCTTTAAATAAATCTTTAGATTTATTTTCTAAAGCAGCTATTTCAGCAGCATATTTAGCATCTATTCCTTGATTAATTTTATCAGCTCGCTGCTTATTTAATACACGTTGTATAGCAAGATTAGTTTGAGCTAATGATGGCGCGCTTAATTTACCACCATATAATAAAAAATCGTCAATGGCTTCATCAGTCATTCCTGATTTTTTAGCCGCTTCTCTTACTTCAGGAGAAATATTAGGAACAGGTGTTTTAGGACCTAATTTAGGAACAGGAGTAGGTTTAATATAAGCAGGCTTAGTAATAGCATTAGGACTAATAAATTTACTAACCAATGGCCCTAACATACCGCCAATTTGACCCAATACTCCTGATTTAATAAATTCATCTTTAGAAGGTAATTCACCTTCTTTACCTTTTTCAGTAAATAAATCAGCTATATTAAGACCAGAAAATAAACCCCCCTGACTTAACATATGTGAAGCTGTTTTACCACCTTGATTAATAACATTAGTAGCGACACCAGCAGATAATGGAATAGTCGATGCTACTGTACCACCAATATTAGCACCTGTACTTAATATAGGATTAGCTTGTCTAAACTTCTCTTGTGTAACATCATCACCTGCAAATTGTCCAAGAATAGGTATACCACGTACAAATTCAGTACTTAATCTTTGTAAATTCCTACCTTGATTTTTATCCCATCCAGTTAATTCATCTAATTTATCTGCTACTCCTTTAAATGCACCCCACATCTCAGGTTGTTTATTTTCAACTGAAGTAACTTTATCAGAGCCTTCATATTCAGGTAGCATACGTTCAGGTAGCATACGTATAGCATTAGTAATTTGATCGTCTGACATATCGTCAGGAAATTCTACCTGTCCTATACCTTCAATATCAATTATTTGACCCATTAATCTACAATCTTTCCGCCTCTAAATTTACGAACTTTTCCACTAGGTTTAAAAGTACCTTGTTTTTCTTTAATTTCTTTATCAATTTTCATTAATTCTGTAACAGATAAATCAGTTTTACGACTTCTAATAATGTGACTTTTAACAGCGCCCCATCCTCGCCTATCTTCAAGATTTAAAGCAGCGTCTCCAAGCTCAATATCTCTTTCAACATTTTGCTTAATAATGTTAATCATAGTTTTACGTCCAAGTGGTGTTTGAAGTAAACTAGGATTACTTTCAAGCATTTTATTGAATTGTAAAACTGTAGGGTTAGGATCAGCTTGTCTAGCAGCATGTGCAGCTAACATAACTCCATAACCTTGAATTAATTCAGCAGCAGTCATAGCTTGCAAGCTATCTTGATTATAAAATCCAGCAGTTAAAGGTTGATTTGCAAGAAATTTCTTAGCATTTAGCATTAAATCAGCGTACGGACCAGTATTAATATTAGCAGTTTCAGGTATTTCATCTAATTGTTTAAGAATATCTAAAACAGGTAGCATTTCTTTTGCTTTATCACTTTTATCAACTGCTATATCAACTGATTTACCAATAGTTTCTAATTGTTTTTGGGCACTTTCAGTTCTAATTTTTTGCTCACGATTATATTTAACTAAATCATCCATAGTTCTAACTTTATCAAAAGTCATTTCTTCAGGCTGAACAGGTAATTCACCACCATTAGCACCAATTCTTTGAATACCATTTTGTGGTGCTGTTCCATCATTTTGCTGTGGTACTATATTATTTTGTTGTGGCGCGCGTTGTGGCACGCCAGGACGTAAAATATTACTATTTGCACCAGGAGTTAAAAGTTGTGTATTAACATTTCCTTGTGCATCAATAGTAGTAGCAGCGTTAATACTACTATCAGCAGCCTTAATTTCTTTAATAATTACTTCAGGAATAAATCCACGTTGACCAGTTCCAGGAATTTGCCAATATTGGCCACCAGTTACTTTAGTTACAACTGGCGTATACATTCTTTCTCGTTCTGCTAAAATAACTTTATACGCATCAGGATTAGTAGCAGCTAAATGCTGTAAATCCATAAATTCATCTGGTGATAAACCACTCATAGGCGGCGCTACTGGCGGCAATGAGATATTAAAACCATTATTATTAGAAGCACCACTACTAGGGTCACTAGGTTGAGCGGCTACAGGCTGCGCAGACTGTTGAGCTACCCTGACAGGTCTAAGCGCATTTGAGGCTGTAAGGGCCGCTTCTAAGGCTTCTGGGGCACCTGTAGGGACTATGGCGCCACTTGCATCCGCAACCTGTACAGGTTGAGCAATTTTATTACCTAATCCTAATGTTTGAGCTTCCTTCCATCCATTTTCATCTAATGGAAAATTACCACCAGTTTCATGATTAGACATTGATCTAGTTAATGCTAGTCCTTCATCACTAGCAAGTAAATTAGCATCAATAATAGTATCAGGAGATAAACCAGTCTCATTAACTATTTTTTGTAAATAAGCATCTGAATTATTTCCACCTGACCAAGTCTTGACAACATCTGCTAATGATTTACCATTATATAGATTACCATTTAATAATCCAAACATAGCTGCTGCGCCACTTTTCGGACTATCAAAAGTAGCTATTTTATTTCCATCAGCTAAATTTTCAGAACCAGTCATACCAAAACGTTTAGCACCTTCATGCGGCCGCATACCGCCAGGATTATTATTTCTAATAGTAGCTGGCAAACGTGCTGCATTCTGAGTAGGAGTAATACCTGTATTAGTAGGTGTTACTGTTCTTTGAGGTTGAATAGTTCTAAGAAAAGATTGATTTACAGCCCTACGTGCATTATCAGCTTGTAAACCATGAGTTTGTTCAAATAACACTCTGCCACCTAAAGCTCGTAAAATATCACCGGCACCTTGCCACGGTGACTCAATTCTACGTTCACCTTTAGGAAGCAAAGAAAACGCATACTCTCTCATATCCGCTAACTGTTGTGGAGAAGCGTTTTGATTAATACTACCTAAATAATTTAAAATATGCGGTATACTAGCCATTATATGCCATTAAATTAGGAGGTATCATACCTCTAGGATTGGACCAACTACGCATAGGTTGATTAGGGGTTACACCAAATCTAGATTGAAAAGCTGGTGCTAAACTACTAACCATTCTACCCATATTAGGGCCTTGTTTTAATGCATTATACCATGCCCCGCCACCAACAGCATGATTATAGCCGCTATTCATATTAGGTGGTGGAGGCCCCTGCATATATCCTTGCATACTCTGCATATATTGTTGATGCATAGGATCATAAGTTTGACCTACTGGATTTGAACTATAATTAGCACCAGGAATTTGATTCGCTACTAATTGAGGTTGTGAAAATGTACCACCTAAAAAAGTAGCAACATCTTGATTATTAGGAATTACAGCCATTATAACCCCATATGGAAACCACCAGGAACACCACTAACAGTAGTACCAACTAAACTATTACCCATTAAACCACTCATCATTGGTCCACCAAATGGCATTCCTACCAATGAAGTGCCAATGCCCATAATTCCGCTTATCATAGCATCATATTTTGCTTTTTCAGCTTCATACTGCGCCATCTGATTTTGAAATGCACTTTGAGTTATACCAGCAGCATCTACAGCACCATAATTAGCACCAGGAGTAGAAACTAAATTACCTTTAATGCTTTCAGGTGAACCAAATACAGCTAATTTAGTTGCCATATCAGCCGGTAATTGCCATTCTTGCACTGATTGTCTAAATGCTTCAGGTTGAGCAGTTGCAAGGAAACTATTAACTTGTTGACCCTGTGACTGTCTTAAATTATTAAGTGCTTTATCATACGCTTCCATACCAGGGAATAAACCCTGATTTCTTAATTGAGCCTCTAAACTTTCATTCTGTTGATCAAAAAATGGACTTAAATAACCTAATTGATGTTGCAATCTCTCAGTAACTCTACTATCAGTACCAGTAGTAAAATCAGGTTGATCACTATAACCAGCACCAACTAATAAATTTTGCCCAGCCTGCCCAGCTTCAGCTTGTGTTCCTTGTAACAAATTCAATAACATCTGCTGAGCAGGAGACAATTTTGTCTCAGCGCTATAAAGAGGAATGCCACCAGGGCCAGTTCCTATTTTAGTATAATTTAAACTTCCATAAGGCGTAATTTGATTAACATTTGATCCAGCCTGACTAGCAGAGCCAGAAAAAATATTTTCTTTTCGTTGCGATTTTATTGTTTGCGCTGCGCTTGGAGCGGCAGGCACATCAGGGCCACCGGGCATTTAATTTAATCCATTTATTTGCTTCATTTTTTGTCATTGTATATACAATTGCGTGTTCGTTCAAGCCATAATAATATTTTAATTGTGCTTCTTCTTTAAATCCAAGTCTAATTAAATAATTAATTAACTCTATATTAGTAGAATATGGTTTAGCTGTAAGACGATTACATTTTAATTCATCAAATACATAAGTAGCTATTCTATTTAAACTATGTTTATTAAAACAATCTTTACCATGAAAATGTACTTCAATATTAGAACCAGTATAATCATTAAATATAGCTACACCTTTTATATTACCTTCATCATTTAAAAATCCCAAAGCAGAATATGGAGCATTAAAATAATATTCAGAATTATTATTAAACCATAAACCTAAATATTTACCAACTTTATCTAAAGAATTCCCAGTAATAGTTATCATACTGCTAAACCAAATTGCATAACTGATTGAAAAGAGTTTATCTGTAATGTAACCAAACCTTGTCCACTTTGTAACGTTGCGCCATTTCCATCAAATACTGCTGTATCAAACACACCAGTATCAAATATAGATTGAGATGCAATACTTTGACTAGTACCAACACCGCCTAAATTTACTTTCATTCTTACAGCAAGCGCAGTACCCATAGCAAAAACAGTAAGCCAATTATTAACTGTACTTACACCAGCGGACCATGTAGAAAAATCCCATAAACTAATATCCCACAATGCTCCAACTGGTGTAAGTAACGAAACAGGAGCCTCGCTACTCGTATTACCAAAATCAACATCAACACTAATAGTAGGAGTAATGTTCCCGTCTGCTACTATTAATGGTCTAATTAAATTCATTTGTTTAGTTCTACCTGGGTCACCAAAATAATTGAAAGCACATTTCATATCGCTTTCAATACTATCAACTAAATCAAGTGATCCAGCATAGGCTAAATTTACATTACCATTATTATCTCCAAAATAAAGACTTTCATTATAAATTTCAAAACAATTAGCATTCCATCCAGTAATTCGAGCCCACGCACCTGTAATAGTATTCATTACAAATTGCTGTTGAACTGTACTTTCTTGAATAGGAACATTAAGAATAAATAATGATTGTTGAGAAAATACTATTCCTTGCCATCCAAATAATTCTTTACCTGCTACAGCAGCAGTTAACATAGCATTTTGAATTCGATTAGTAATTGCTACACTACGAACCGCAGATGGATCAAATGGTAGTGCTTGAGAGATAGGAATTACACCATTTAATGTATTAATAAGTAAATCAGAACCTAATTTACAAAAACATCTATTGCCTAATGGTATAGCTAAATCAAATACACCAACCAAAGCAAATGAATTAGCACTACTTGGATCAGTACCCTTATAAATTACTAATTGACCTTTATTTGAGGCAAATACTGCTAAATCATCTGGACCATTACCACCATCAACAGTCCAAGTACCCATTGCAATTATCTTTGAACCTCTAGATAATAAAGGTCCAACATTAAATTCAGTAGCAGGCCCACTAATAGCATCTACATCAAGATACCATATACTTGTACTATTGTCTTCAACAAACCAAATTCTACGTTTAAATACATTGATATTTATAAAAGTTGATGAATTTATGCCTGTAACACTTAAAATTGCCCAAGTAGTACCATTATACCCTCTATAAGGATCAGAACCATTAACTGTAAGTAAATAACTAATACCACCGCCAGGAGTAAAATTCACACCCTGAGCACGAGAATTAGTTAAGCCTGATACAGATAAACTTGGCAACCCATAATCACTAACATTCCATATTTCTGTACCAAGCCATGCAAATAATTGTTCTGCGCCTAACATAGGACGATATGCTAAAAGTGTATCAACAGTTTCATCAGCTAAATTTTGACACCAAGCATTATATCCGCCTCTAAATTCAACCCAACCTGTTCTTGGTATCCAATTATCTAAAATAACAGCATATTTAGGCTCCATTGCTGCCAACGGAGATATTGCATCCCAGCCGCCGATAGGAACAGGAATAGGCTTTGCTTCTACATCTGGTGCAAATAACTGACCCTTACCGGCAAAATATCTATCATATCTAGCGAATTTATTAATCAACTACCAATCCATCCAGGTAATCCAGGACCAGGAAAATAACCATCCTGTACATTAAGTGGAGTAATATAAATTGAAGGCTCAGACTTTACCATACTAAGAGTTTCGGCACCACCATCCCGAGCCATTAAACGAGACACATACATATCATATTCATTACGCTTTGATTGCCAAGCAAAACCCTTTTGCTCCCACATACGCCATTTAATACCATATATAAGCGCACGATCATCAAGAATAAATACATCAGTATCATTTACTATAAATGCCGATCTAGTATTAGGATTACCAGTCAACATAATAGATGCGCTAGTAATATATTCAAATACTAACTGTAATGGATCGACAATTTCAGCAGGCGGTGGCCATAATCTATATGTATTAGAAAATGGACCTATATTTCTAAAATATCGTCTAGGTCCAAATGCAACAATACCGCTTCTATGCCATTGATCTAATTGTGCGCTAGATGGGCCTAATAATTGCCATCTATTAGTGCGGTCCCACCAAGTTGCATTTGTATATTTAAGAAATTCGCTAGGCATTTGGTAGGTATCTTGAGCAAAATTAAGCTGTGTACCTACCTCTGTTGCCGTAGCTTCCATAGTCATAGTAATTTGTGTAGAGCTATCAACTGATAATATTCTAGCAGCTTGTGGAATATTATTACCAGCTATAGCCCAATAATTAGCTGACAATGTACTAGTATCTGGAATATTAGTTATAATAGGCGAATTAATAATAGTATCACCCGTTGTTTGCAACGGAGGATTTACTACTAGATTAAATTCAAACTGTAAAGCTTTCCACCCTTCATCACTTGCAGCAGTTAACTCTTCATTAGCAGCTTGCAAAAATGACAATAATTGAATAGTGGTTAAATCAGTATTACCAATCACTGTTGCTGAAATTGGTAATCCTAATTCTTGCTGTACAGTATTAATAATTTGTAATACAGTACGTGGTGCCATTTACACACTTGCGCCAGCAACCCCTACCCAAGTACTCATTGTAACAGGTTTTAAAATAACCGATCCGCCTGCTTCAACTGACATGCCAGTGGCACCAACAACACTAGTACCTTTTTGATAAAAAGTAACAGCGCTACCTAAATAAGTCGATAATGCATAAACTTTAATAGAAGCAGCAGTTAAATTAACCACCCAAAATTCATCACCAACTAGTGCACCATCATTACCACCAATTTGAGGAACACGTAATGAACTTGTTCCTGTCATAACTACAGTAATAAACTGTGATCCACCAATTGGATTAGCAGATGCGGGAGAAGCGCCATAAGCTGTAACAAAAGACGGATTAGTGCCAATACGATCAGCTAAAATAGCTGGAACACCTAACCCAATTAAGTTTTCTTTAGTTGCCATTTTTCATCGCCTTTTCTTGACTTATTTTCAATAAATAAGTTATTAATCCATTACCATGAGATATAAACTTTAATCGTTTACTATACGTCTGTAGGATACTTTTAAAATCAAACAACTGAGCAAGCATATAATCTGCTACTTTGAATGTAGGACTATCAGAATAATCAAGCCTTATTTCTGTTATATTACCAACAGTTTCTTTTTTAGAATCAATAAAATTATATGCATGATGTTTATAATCATCAGTTAAACAACTATCAATACCATATAAATGAATTACATTATATCCAAAACCAGCGGCTATAATGATAGCCCTAGTTCCTACAGTACAACCTCCACCAATTAAAATACTATTTTTATTAAAACTATCTGTCCCTAAAGCATCGCCATATGCATGCCATAAAGTAACGTCATAATCTTTAAGGTACTCAAATATCTCAGGGTCACATTGAGAAGAAACCAAATATTTAGTTTCTTTTCTTGGATATTTTATATACCCTAAAATAACAGGATCAGGATCAACAACTACACACCATCTAGGAATAATACCCTTTTCAACTAGAAAATCATGTACTGAACCGCACGCCATAATTCTTCTAGGATTAAAGTCATATAATTCAATATATGTATCATTTAAAGAAGGCCCACCACCAACAATTGCAATAGGAACATGTTCTCTAAAATCATCTAATTGATCAATTTCTTTATACTTTAAAGAATTGAATTTAATATTCTCTCTTATTTTATCTATACTAACTGCTGTTTCAGATACAATGTTGGTAACTTCCTTCATTAATAATCTTGCCCCTCTTGTTCAGCAATACTTTCGCTAGTTTCACTATTAAAAGCATTACCTATATGTGTATCTTCTAAAGACTGTTCTTCTCTAATTTGATCAACAGTCTTTTTAACAGGTTTCTTTTTAAGTTTAGTTACTTTTGGTTTAATTCCAACTGATTGTTCAATTAATCTAGTTGTAGAATTAGCATTAATCCTATCAGATTGAACATCATAATTACTTATATGGGGCGGTTGTTGGCTTGTATTAACTGGATCAGCAAAACGTTGCTGTAAAGCATCAAGCTGGCGCTTTAACTCACCTATTTGATGCTGTTGTAATTTAATAGTTTGATCACGTTGAGCTAATTCAGCCTGAATTTGATGGAAGTTAGCCCCCTTCTTAGAATTTTCAATATAACGTTTTGCTTTATTTTGATAATCTTGTGCGCCCATTCCAATAGTATCCATTGCATGAGCAGATAAACCTGCACACTGTTCAACAGTATATACACCAGATGCCTTTAATCCATCGGCAATAGAAGGTGTATTAGGGAATAACAAATCAATAGGAGTACCATCGGGCACTTGCGTATGATTATGCATATACGCTCTATATTGATTTGGAAATCTATTTTTATCATTTTCATTAGCTGGACGATCAATAATATTTAATCTCTCGCCAGGAGCATGCATTTTAACAAAAACTTGGTCATTAAAAATTCTACGACCTTCTTGTAATGACAAAGCAGAATTTTCAACACTTCTTGTATAAAAAATAACAACAAGCTGACTATCATCACCATATTCAACAGTGCCGTGGCCACCAGCAGTCATATTAATCTTAGTTGGGCGCTGAAAAATAGTATTTTCCATAATATTCTCCTATGAATTAACCATAATCATACTAGTTTTATCTAATTCTTTTTGTAATTTCTCAGCATGTTTATGTACTATATTAATAAATGCTGGCAATAAACCATCTCCATGAAATGTAGGTCTAAAAAGTTGACAATAAGCTGTATAAAAATCATGAAAATGTTTAGCTTGAGCTAATTGATAACCAGCACAATAATATATTCTATCTTCTGGTACATCTCCTAATCCTATTTTCATAGGATAAATCTGTCCTAACGTCTCGGTTTCATCAGTAAAATCATAAGCATGATGTTGATTACCTCTAATACAACTATCAAAGCCAAAAAAATGAATATTACTATATCCAAGCATAATAGATAATACAATAGATCTTAAACCTACCGTACAACCACCAGCAGCAGCTTGAAAATCAGGTTCAATATCAACAATTTTTTCTACAAAATCAGGACTTAAACAATGCCACATATATATTTGATAACCTTCAAGTGTTTTAAAAACAGCTTCATCACAAGATGTTGCTATTAAATATATAGTTTCTTTTTGTGGCTTTGTTAAATAATTAGCTGCAATAGCATCAGGATCACAAACAGTACAATAAGTAGGAACTATACCCTGACTAATTAACCAATCATGAGATGATCCACATGCAACTATAGGATATTTTAAAGCATACTCTTTCAATTCAGCATTAGTATCTTCATCATTAATAGAAGGTCCACCACCTACAAGAATTATAGCTTGTTCAAATAGTTTCACTTTTTTAAAATCAGGCAAATGATGAAATCTAGGTAAATCTCTTTTAACATTTTTACGTATATTATTAAAAAATACTTCAGAAGGTGTAGCAGCACTAGTTATAACACCATCTAATTTTGTGAAGAGTGGTGGGGCCGAAATTTCTTCCGGCCCCTTTTCTTTAGCTTCTTTTAGCATTATTACACCGATGATGGGAACATAGAAACAGCAAGACCAGGAATAATATAACTAAACATACCAACTTCAAGTGAATTACCACTCGAAACCGATGTAATAGCTATAAGACCATTAAGCCTATTTGTTACCGCAGTAACCATAACAGTACCAGGAGTACTGCCACCAACATAAAGTGCTGCACCAGCATTGCCAACTGACGATGAAGCATCAACAATAACTGTTGCACCTTGTGCTACTTTCATAAGTGCCCAGAAAAATTCACTAGAATTTGCTAATGTAGCCTGAAACTGAGCAATTCCAAAAGTATATAACCCAGCAATAGAAAGTGCTGAAGTTAAAGGTGCACATTTAAAGTTTGCGTCAATAGCAACTAAGTAGCCCCTATTAACAGTAGCAGATGCCTGAACATAACACCATTCAGAACCATTATTACCCTGTACACGATCACCTAATTTAGCAGGCGGTGCAGGATATTCAGGAAATAAAGTAGAGCTAATAACAACAACCTCATTAGGATTTACTCCTAACTTATTGTCCATAGTGTACCAATTAGTTACTTTAGCCATTTTATGTATCTCCTAATTATTATGCTTATTCCAGGTATTATTAACTAGGAGTAATAACGCCCTGTAAAAAGGCATTACCTAATGTCATATTACCTGCCCATCCAAGTAAACGAACCATAGCATCCTGATTTACAGAAAAACGATCGGGATCAAGAGGAACCATGTTCCGTTGTGAATGAGGGCGGAACCAAATATAATTAGTATTCAGGAAATACATATGTCCAGTAGGCGCCCCACCAACTGAACTAGTGCTAGAAGTAGTTTCAAATGGTAATGGATCACCAGAAAAACCTTGGAAACCACCATCTAAAACAACATCACTATTCATATATTTAAGCGAAGTATAACCGGCTTCGCCTAAATCAGGGGCGCCATTTTCACTAGTAACACGCTGAATACTCTGTAATGCCTGCATATAAAACGTATACATATTATTATCGGCAACAATCAAATCGGGAAAATCACGTCCACGAACTAATTGCACCCATAATCTATCCATATACTGAAGAATATTTGCAGCACTAGCAGCAGCACCACCATTAGTAAGAGCAGCAAATACTAAATTACGATAAAATGCCCAAGTAGCACGATCAATTCCACCAACAGTGCCAGTAGACGGGCTATCTGCAACTAATAATTGTACTCCACCAATAGAGCCAGCAACAGAGCCATCACCATAGATACCATTAGATAATCCGTTCATAAATGTATCTTCACCATTCTGAACGCGACTTTCTAATAAATCAATAATAGCCTCTTCACCACTGTTCTGTAATTCCTCTAAACCAGAAATACTAACTGCAAGCGCAGCCTGACGAATAGGAAATTCAGCAGCACTAAACACTTGTGAAGGATTAATATTAATAGTTTGATAACCAGAATACCAAGTAAAAGTACTATTATTCGCGTAATTAAGTTCTTGAACAATAGTACGTCCACCACTAAAAGGCTTAATACGACCTTTTCTATTAAGACGCGCAAGTAGCGCATTATTGCGACTTACGTTGTCCTGTAACACACCAGTACGCGAACGAAGCGTAGTAGTGACAATTTCAGATAAATTAGGTTGCGGCATTTAATTGCTCCGTTTATTCGTCTCTTAATTCTCTTATAGCATTCCTAATACTATCTCTAACCGATATAGGCTGTTTACCATTGGCTTTACTAGAAGCTTTATTATTTGCTTCACCCATAGGCGCTTGAGTTTTAATAGAAACAGATGCTTTTTTAGCAGCTTCATTTCTCTTTAAACGTTCATTTTCTTTCTTAAGCTTTTCTTGCTTAGCCACTTCTTCTTTTTTAACTGCATCTTCTCTATCAACTAAAGCCTTAATTTCAGGAGTAATCTGGATAGCCATATCGTAAGCTTTATCCAAATCCAAATTTCCATCTTTAAGAGGAACAACTTGACCTTGAATTAATCTGAACATCGTTCCACGTAAAGCTTGAAAATGTGTTTTATCCTTAGCCCATGTATTAACATAAACTTCAGCATCTTGACGAGCTTTCGTTTCTTGAATTTGTTTCAACTCATCAACTTTACTAGTAATACCGTCCATAAACTGCTTCAAAACAGGATCAGAAATAGTTTGTTCTTTATTATCTGTCTGCAATTGATTAACAGACTGATTATTTTGCTGTTGACCCATTTGAGTAGGATCAACAAACTGTTGTAGATCAATTTTGAATTGATCTGCTAATTGTTTCAATGTAGCAGCCGCATATTGAGGATGCGATAAGGCTTCCATCCATTGAAATAATCTGTTTACAACTTCGGCTTCAGTAGCGCCAAAGCGTTGTATGGCTTCACGACGCGGTGATAAAACCACATCAATTTCTTTATATTTCTTATCATTTTCGCCGTACTTAGCAAAACCATCACTTACTTCTTTTTCTCTCTTTAATACTGATTCTTTAATATCGAAATCAAGAATACCCCATTTTTCTTTTGCTTTTTTAGTCCAACCTACAGGAGGTTTATTAGATGTAGGTTCCGACTTAGCTTCTTTAACTTCTTTTATAGTTTCTTCTTTATTCGCTTCTTCTTTTGTAGCGTCTTCTTTT
>Ga0187893_10001942_pt1 | contig 47158 bp, 69 predicted proteins | sample MA1701074metaG_FD_139574 | JGI IMG/M metagenome (GOLD analysis project Ga0187893, IMG submission 139574) | White microbial mat communities from a basaltic lava cave in the Kipuka Kanohina Cave System on the Island of Hawaii, USA - MA170107-4 metaG ... | reverse complement strand
TGGAGAGAGTGTCCAAGCTCAACAGCGTCTACCGGGGCCCAACGGTCGATTTCCCATGTGGCAGATCCAAGCCAACGGGACAAAGCTGGCGCGTCGACCTTGCCATTCAAGAACCCGATGATTCGGCTCCTGATCTGAAGCTCCAGGTCCTCACCCATGCCTCGTCCTCCCCTTCGCTCGGTTGAGGTCAGCTCGGATCAACTCCGGGGCATGTTCAATGCGGCCGCCCGTTGGGGGCGGCCGCCTGACGCGTGCTGTGAACCTCTATCGGCCGGGGAGGGGTAGCGCCCTTCCCGGCAGGAGGCTACAGCTGTCATGATACCGCCATAGCGCATTGAAGTGCAAGCTCCGATGCGTGACCGGCCCGGGAGACCCGTTTCCGGGCCGGTCTTTTGGCGTCCTGCCGCGTTAACTCTAATTAACTGTAAACACCTGGAAATAATGCCGAAAATGGCACAGATGCTAACTTACCGACGTCATTGAATAAGTGCGCTCAGTTTGGTAGTCTATGTGCGATAGAAGAAGACCCCCTCGTTACGCCCTTGATTAAAGTAGGCGCAAGCCTCGCGTGACGGGGGGGTAATTTTGTGTATGGCGGGCCGGGATCGGGCGGGGCGCCTGCTCGCCCACGTCACCTCGCAGAAGCGCTCCTGACGGCCGGACTGGCCGTCAGAAAGGAGCCCGACATGGAAGTGGAAGCTGTCTACCGGGCCGACGAGGTGGCGCGGGCTGCTGCGCGCGCCTTCGCCGCGCGAGCCTTGCGCAACGCCTGCAGCCGTGCGGGCGTGGTGGTGCGCCCCCCTGCCCCGCCACGACAGGCGGGGCAGAATGAGACGAGCGGGCGATTGTGCGTAGGGCAGATCATCGGGCAGATCATCGGGCGGCTAGTCGTCGCCCCAGTCGTCATCTTCGCCCGGCGCCGAGATGACGACCTTGTATCCCACCTTGCGGAGCCATGCGACGACTTCGGCGAGTGGTCCAGCCACCACGCGCCGCGCCCCGCTCCGGTCGGCGTAGGACACGCGCACCTCTTCCGCGCGATCGATCTGTACCGCAATGCTTTCCGCTCGCAAATTAAAGCCGACGTCGAGCGGATGCAGGCGGTAGGGGATTGCGTGGACGTCGGACGCGGCGTCGAATGACATGTCGGTGAGCTGCTGCATGGTCTTGGTCTCCTTGTTGGGTCGAGCGCCACTCTGGCTCATGTCTCTGTCCTCCATAACCTCTACTGTAGCACGCTACATCGGTCGCGTGTAGACGCGCACAAGCTCACCATTGCGGCGAAACTCCACGCTCTCCCCGATATACACGTGGTGCGCGAAGGTCGCAATCGCTTGTCTGTAGTTGTTGCTCTTGTGGACGCCGCCGGCGATAACCTCGAAAATGGGACGATCGTTCTCTCTGACCATCTCAGGTCTTTGTCTCGGTCTCGAATTCTGCATATCAACCTCCTCCTGTGTGTGATGCGTTCTACCTCTAGCCATTCTTATCCTCCCACCACGCGCGGATGCGGTCCGCCGTGGCGCGATCCTCGGCGACGTCCTCGAGGTCGGCCGGAATCTCGTGCCCGTGGTAGACGAGCCAGGCCGCGGCCTCCCGCGCATCCAGGTACCTGGCCTCGCCCGGTCCCGTGCCTTGCCACTGCGACCAGCTCACGATGTAGTACCGGCCCTTGGTACTGCGATACAGCTCCTCGTGCTCCCACTGACTACCCGTGGCGCGGCTGATGTAGTTGTTCCCGTTCCACCCCCTTGATTCCTCCCACAGTCGCTGTGCCTTGCGTGTGTCCACGACCCCGCCGCCGTCCATGCGATATCGAGCCATCGTCGTCTCCTCCTCGTGTGTGATACGTCATACCTCTACTGTAGCACGCTACAGCGTGGTGTCAAGCCCCCGGCGAAATTATCACCGGCGCGCAGTAACTAGCGGAAATATATGGATTTTCTGACACGCCTCCCCTGACGGATCTGCTGCACCGACCCCCATTGAAACGTGCGGCCGACCGCGTCGGGGCCGGGGGTGGCCGGGAATCCTCCGGGGAGGGGGGCCTCCTCAGTTCCGGCTTGTCTCGACCAGGTCGTCTATTTCTTCCCCTTGCTAGTGTCCTTGATCTCGTAGGGAAGGTTGGAGGACACCTGCCACTTTACCCGGCTGCGTTCACCCGGAACCCGCACCGTCAACTCGATCGCCCCGGTTTCCCCAGGCACCATCGCCTTGCCGATGTACCCTATCGGGGCTAGGACGGCTCTCCCTAATAGCGTCCGCCCGTCATCGGTGAAGACCTCCAGTTGCACCAGTGGTCCCGAAGCCGGCATCTCGCCCTCATTTTTGGCGATCCCGAATACCTTGAAGAATCCGTGGTCATACTCGACCTTCTCCAGCGTAATTACCAGGCGCGCGGGCATCTTCGTCGGCGCTGGCGTGGCCGCCGGAGTCGCGGGCTTCGACGGTGTCGGGGTGCCAGACCCCGATCGTAACTGGTTCATGGTCGTGCACATGGCGAGGAGGGCGAAGGCTCCGAGCGCGATCCACGGCCACCGGCGACGTTTCGTCTTGGCTGGAGCGACGCTCGGGGCAGGAGTCGGCACGTCGATCGGATTCGGTGTCCCGCAGTGAGGGCACGCGGGCGCTTCCGTCGAGACATCCTTCCCGCACTCCCGGCACGGTTGAATGGCCATCGGATCCTCCTCGGTTATCCAGCGCCAGCGCCCCTATCGACCTTTGATTTCTCGCGACGAGCCCGTGCCTGGAGGAACTGCGTTCCGATCACCCTGCCGCGCTCTTTTTCGTCTTTTCGGGCGGAGAGTTGCATTGATCTCTGTATGCGGGCCTGACTCGCCTCGGCTTCTCTTCGCTTCTCCGTGAGGCGGCGCCGAATCAACTTCTCCGGTAGCGTCCGCTTGCCGGACTCATATTCGCCCCACCTTCCTGGAGACACCCGGACGGTCTTCATCGCCCACATCATGAATTCGCCCTCGTCGACGTCGAACAACCACGCGGCCTGCTTGAACGTCAGGGGCGGCAGGTCAAGGTCTGGTTCGTCAGGTTTCCTGCCCATTTATACACTCCCTGAAAATTCCACTTGACAATCTCCCAAAACGGGAAGTATTCTCCCAGCACCTGAACCTGCACATGAGTACCACTAGGGCGCGGACGAAAGCAAATCGGCGACGGGAGGGCATCAAGGCCCAGCTTCGAGCCTCCGGGCACACGTACGACGACGTGGCCCGATTGGCTGACGTCACGTGGCGGATGGTCAAGTTCTGGGTAGACGGGCAGCGCACATCAGCGAAGGTGGAGCGGGCGTTTAACACGCTGGTCTCCACGGGTCGGATAGAAGCCCAGGCCCGCCAGGAGATCCCGGCGTGAGCGCATCGGCCCTGCGCAAGCCTCTGGGCGAGATGATGCCCCGGATGGAGTCGCGTGAGCCGCGCTCAATCCGGTTCAGCCCGAGCGAATGGTCCGCGATCTGCCAGGCGGCCCGCCTGCGCGCTGAGGAGCCCTCACGGTTCGTCCGTCGCCTCGCCATGTACGCCCTCAGCATCGTGCAGGCGCAGGCCTCTGCGGAAGCTTCTATCGGTATGACGGGTTTCGGGAGGCTGTAACACATGAGCATACGGCGTCACACGCAGGTTCTCTCGTCATACGGGGCCGCCCGGTGAGCCGCCGCTTCCCCGCCGCAGTGCGCACGCCGCGCTACGCCATCTACATGGCGGGCGAGCCGGGGCCGATCGTGGAGTCAGGAGATCTCGGGCATGCCACGCGGCGCTTCGAGTCGATCTGCGCCCAGTACCCGACGGCGCGGATCACGCTCAGCGACGAGCGCAATCACACAGCCATCGCCCTCCAGCAGGGCAGCGAGGAGCTATGAACCGCGAACAGTGGGAGGCCAAGCACCGCCGGGTCCAGGGGCGGGTCCAGGGGCAGGAGCAAAAGGCGATGCACCTCCGCGCACGTGACGTGCTGGTGAGCATGGAGGATCTACGCCTGATCGGCCACGAGTTGCGGCGCGGCTGGGATCTCGCGGACGCCTACGACTCGGCGGTGCGGCGGGTTGTGACGCGATGATCACGCCTCGTCCGGCCCCTGACTTCACGCTGCTCCACGACTGCCTGAACGGAACGTCGTGGCCCTTCGCGGTCTCCGCGTGGCCGGATCCATGGCCGGGGACGTACTCGCTCCACTGGACGTTCAATTTATGGCCTGGCGTCTCGTCGAGAGCCCTTTTGAAAGGGTTCGAGGGTGGGGCTGAATGAATTCTCTATCGAATCACACACTTCGAATACTTCCCAACAGCCGTGTAGGGTTCGTGTCATTCGGAACCCTACAACCCTTCCCACCCTATAGGGGGAAGGGTTCAGGGAAGTATTCGCGGAAGGGTTCGGCTCCCGGAGCCGCCAGATGAAGCTCTCCACCCTGCTTCCCCGTCGATACCTTGGCTCCTGGACGCTCCCCTCGGGTAACGCCTGCGACGTGTACCTGATGCGCATGCCCCGCCCCGGTGTACTGGATCTAGATGGCGTCCAGTGCCAGTGGGACGCCCCACCGTCGCCGGCCTGGCCCCCGGAGGATGTCGAACACTACCAGCGCGTCACCTTCCCCGAGATCTGCCGCGCCGTCGCCACGCTCACCGGCCAGCGCGTGCTCGGGGTGACAACGTGAGCGCCCCGGGGGAGGGGGGGGCGAATCTCTGGGAACCTCGGTGCTATACCGGCGGATCACATATCGCACGCAGACAGGCACGTGGTCATGATGATGAGGGGAGGCATCGGCATGCGGGGGCTGTATATTGCATCGTTCGCTGCTGCGGCGGCGGCGGCGCTCACTCCGGCCGTGGCGCGGGCTCACGGCGCCGCGGTCCTGGATCTCGCCTGGTATTTCCCCAACGCGCAGATGGCGCGGACGCATTACCTCTGCGGGTCGCAGCCAGGGACGGACTGGCATCTCACCAGCGTCGGCGGGGACTTCACCCTCTGGCGGCTGGGCAACGAGGGCGGATCGCGTGGGGATCTCTACTTCACCTCGCCGACGGATATCGCCCTGATCGGCCACACCTACGCCAAGCCGGACGGTGGGCTCGGGGTGATTCAGTACCTTGGTGGTATGTTCCACAAGTTCCCGGCCTTCCCTCGATTTCTGGACCTGAGCACGCTGCCGCTCTCGATGACACAACCGTCCGCCTGGTATCTCCATGACCTCGGGGATGGGACTAAGCCGGTGAGCGGGCAAACGGAGCCGCTGCCGATCCAGGTGGATATCGCTGAGGACAGCATGCTGCACCTCCAGTGGGGCGATCTCAGCGGCCACTACGAGACGCTCTGGATCGGGGATGTACCGATTCACGGGGCCGACGATATTTACCCTGACAGCGCCCGGATTACCCTGACAGCGCCCGGCATCGTCCGGTACCAGACGTCGATCATCCCCGGTCTTGACACGTGGTTTTCCTGGTGCCCGCGATGACGGCGGCTGCGGGGGTCGCTGCCCTCATCGCGCTCGCCGACGTCCTGGTGATCGCGCTGCTCATGCTGATGATGGCGGGGTAACGCCGACATGACAATCTACAGCGTCGGCTGCCGCGCCTGTGCGTTCCACGAGGCGGTGTCCGGACGCGCGGTGGCGCGCGCGGTGGCTGAGTGGCACTTGGCCTACACACACCCCGGCGAGCAGTATGCCTCCGTCAGCGTGAAGGGGGCCGGCCAAGGTCGGCCGTCGATCGTGCGGTCCAAGCGGATCCGCACGCTCGAAGCGCGAGGAGATGAGTAGAGATGGCCATCAAGCATCCGCCGCGTGACGTGCTGGCTGCCGTCCTGATCGCTGCGCGTACCGCCGCGGGCCCGAGTCCGTGCGTCGACCAGATCGTCGCCCTCTACGACCAGGCCAACCCCGACGATCCTGCCGTGCGCGTCGCCAACGAGGTGGGCACCATGTACAAGCAGCTGCGCGGCATGGGGATCGCCGACAAGGACGCCATGACGCTGATCGAGATGGCGCTCCGGTCTGGCGCGCTGATGCGGGTCGCGGTCAGCGACAAGCTCGCCGAGCACGTGGCCTCGTTCTTCAAGCCGTTCGCCGACAAGCTGGCGCCGCCGCCGCCGCCGGAGGAGGGCGCATGACCTTCCTGCTCGGGCTCATCGTCGGCGGTGTGGCTGGCGTCGTGATCACGGCCGCGTGGCACGTGGCCACCGAGGCAGACCGCGAGTACGAGCGGTGGCAGGCCATGCGAGATCAGTGCGCATGCTGGCCTGGCAGGGATTATACGACCGCCGACGCTGAGTGGGCGAAGCGCCTGGGGATCTCGCTGTAGTGGATGAGAGGGCAGAGCGTGATGCCCTGGAGGCGGTCGGCGTCGTGGCCAAGGCGGCTCGGAGGATGTACGAGGAGCTGTGCGCGCAGAAATTCAGCGGCCCGGAAGCGCTCCGGCTCACGGCCGCTTGGCTGTCAAAGCGCTATGAATGACGCGCGTCCGGGCGCATACGAATTGCCGTCGCATACGATCGCGCTGCATTTCTATCGTCGAAAGCCGGCGCAGCGCGCGGTGACTCAATCGTCCACGGTGTCCGCTTCCCCCGGCGACGGTCGACATCCGTCGGTGTCTGGCGGACTTCCTCAGCCGTCCGGCCGCACCGTGGATGTGACCCTCCTCGTGAATCCAGAAGACGCTGAACGAATCAGAAACGGACGGGGACAGATGGCGACTATGACGATCGACCAGCGCTGCACCGTACTCGCGCTCCACGCGCTGAAATGCTTTCGGCTCTCAGAGGCTGAGTTGCGCGAGGAGGTCGAGCGCCTCGCCGAAATGCTCCAGCAGACGGTGCGCGACGCGGCAGAGAACTTGCCGAGAAAGGACGAGCGATGAGCACCGAAATTGCGGCCAGGCAGGAGAGTCCGCGATGGAGTCCCGACCAGGTCGCTTTGGTCAAGCGCACGATCGCCAAGGGCGCGACCGACGACGAGCTGGCCCTGTTCGTCCAGCAGTGCCAGCGTACGGGGCTGGATCCGTTCGTCCGCCAGATCTACGCGATCAAGCGATGGGACACCCGCGAACGCCGCGAAGTGATGGCCGTGCAGGTGTCTATCGACGGCCTGCGGCTGATCGCCGAGCGCACGGGCAAGTACGCTGGGCAACTCGGGCCCGCCTGGTGCGGACCGGATGGCGCCTGGAAGGACGTGTGGCTCGCCGCCTTGCCCCCGGCCGCTGCCCGGGTCGGTGTGCTCCGCGCTGGATTCAGTGAGCCGCTGTGGGCGGTCGCGCGCTGGCAGAGCTACGTCCAGACGTTCACGCGCGACGGCAACAAGACCATGATCTCTCCCATGTGGGAGAAGATGCCGGATGTGATGCTGGCCAAGGTGGCCGAGGCGCTGGCCTTGCGCAAGGCGTTCCCGATGGAGATGTCGGGCCTCTACACCACGGAGGAGATGGCGCATGCGGGGGGCGGGTCGGCGGCGGGCGTCGTGCTGGACGCCCCGGAGGAGCGCGAGCCCGACGTCCAGGAGGACACTCCGGAGCCACCGCGCACGATCTCCGAGGCCCAGCAGAAGCGATTCTGGGACATCGCACGCGCGCACGTGTGGGATCAGGATCAGGTCCACACGCTGCTCACAGGCCACCAGCTCAGCACGACCAAGGAGATTCCGCTCGCACTCTACGACGACCTGATCGCCGAGCTGAAGACGCGGGGCAAGACTGCGTGAGCGACCTTCCGCGCGTGACGCACGGCCTCTGTCGGTGCGGGTGTGGCGAGGTGGCGCCCATCGCCCCCCGCACAAGCGGCTACGGGATCGTCGGGGACGATGCGCGGCGAACTAGGCTTGCTCATCGGGTCGTCTACGCGACGCTGCGGGGGCCTATACCACACGGTCTCACCCTTGATCATCTCTGCCGCGTCCGCGGCTGCGTGAATCCTGCCCACCTGGAGGCCGTGACGAACACCGTCAACGTGCGCCGAGGCAGTGCGACGAAGCTGACCGAGGCCCAGGTCGAAGAGATCCGTCGGCTAGTCGCCGACCAGGGACAGCGGCAAGTGGACATCGCTGGTCGGTTCGGTGTCTCGCAGTCGTATGTGAGTCACTTGGCGCTCGGGCGAGCCCGACTGTGACCGCCCCCACGTGGCCACGGGTGTCGGCGATCTTGGCGGAGTCTGGCCTCGGCCCAGACTTCTCGGGAATCCCCGTCGACGTGCTCGCTGCAGCTCAAGCGCGCGGGGTTGCCGTTCATGCCCTCGCCGAGGCCGTCGTCTACCGATATCTCGACGAGAGCGATGTCACGCCGACGACAGCGCCCTATCTTCACGCGTTCAGGGCATTCCTCTCTGAGAGCGCGTTCCAGCCGGTCGCGGCAGAGTTTCGGGTCGAGCACATCGGGTGGAAGTTCTGCGGACACCCTGATCTGTGGGGCTGGTTGCTCGCGAAACGCGCCCTGATCGACCTCAAGACGTCCGCATCGCTTGATCTCGACGCCGCCGCACGCCAACTCGCAGCCTACCGCATGGCCATGGAGGCGACGCGTCCGACAGAGCCGATTGAGGTCACGGCGGCCCTACAGCTGCGCGCCGATGCGACGTACCGATTCCACGAGCTAGACACGCACGGCCGGGCTGAGCAGGAGTTCACCGCGGCCGTGGTGGTGTACCACGCGAAGCGGAGGACCCGATGACGACTGAAACCCTGGCTACCCTCGACACGCCGGCCCTGGACTCGCAGGGCGCCGACCTCGTCCGGCGAGCCGAGATGGTAACGATCACCGACGACGAGACCTTCCGCGAAGCCGCGGAATTGTTGAAGCTGGTGAAGGCGTACCTGACCGAGGCTAAGACGTTCATGCGGCCACTGGTGGCGGCGGCCCACCGGAACCATCAGTTAGCACTGGCGAAACTGGACGGGCTCACGGTACTGGCGGCGAAGGCTGAGGCGATTATCAAGCCCAAGCTCGCCGACTACCAGCAGGAACAGGAGCGGCTTCGCCGCGAAGCCGAAGAAGCCGCGCAGCGCATGCAGGAGTTGCTCGAGGCCCAGGAGCGCGAGCGTGTGGCGGCTGAGCGCCTCCGGCTCCAGCGTGAGGCTGAGGAGCGCCAGCTCGCCGCCGCGATGGAAAAGGAGCAAACCGGCGACGTACAGGCGATGGAGAGGATCCTGGCGGCGCCGATCGCCATCCCGACTGTCGCGCCCCGGCCGGTGTTCCTCCCGCCGGTCGCAGTCCAAGCCGCGCCCAAGGTCGACGGGGTCAGCTTCCGAGAGGTGTGGGACTTCGAGGTGGTGGCCGCGAGCCAGATCCCGCCTGAGTACCTCGTGCCGGACCTCGTCGCGATCCGGAAGGTCGTCCAGGCGCTTAAAGGCAAGACGGCCATCGCAGGCATTCGCGTGTTCACAAAACCTGTCACGTCCGTGCGGGGCTGAATCCTCATATGGGATCGCATCCCACTTTCTCCCACGACGAGATCGAGGCCGCGGTGGCGAGGGCGAACACGTCTCAGGAGGCGCTTAATACGATTGGCCTGACGCACGGCAGGATCGTGAAACTCTTCGTGCAGCAGTCACTCCGTGACGTTCACGCCCTCGCCAAAGCACTGGAGGAGTCGCAAGAAGAGCGCAACAGGCTCTACGCCGCCAATGAGGAGGCTCAGACGCAACGTGTGCGGGAGTCTCACGCCAACACTGACCTCGCTCGATCGAATCGCGCATTACAACAGGAGTTATCGGTCCTGCGCCGTAAGACTGGGTTTGCTGTCGACTGAACCTGCCTGGAGAAGACCGGAGGAACACCACAGTGATACGGAGTGTAAAGCACGCGAAAATCGTCGAAGAGAGATGGGATTTCACCCAGCACGATCTGATGAGGGCCCTGGTGGACTGAGGTGCAGAAGTCTGTCATCCCGAGCCAGCTTGCAGGCGGTGTGTACACCGTCACCGTCACCGAAGACCGTGACCTGATGGTCACATTAGTACGGAGGTCGACGGTCGCTGACAGCGCAACCGTGAGTAAAGAGGCCGACTGAGTGACACCCTACGACGGCGCGATGAAGGAGCTCTGCGAGGCGATGGCGCAGTACCGCGCCTATCGAGGTGAGCAGGACGGACGCCTCCTGGCGCTGCTCCAACGCCTGGCGGACGGCCAGGCCGCGCTGCAGAAGAGGATCGAGCAGATGGTGGAGGCGAACCGTCCATGACCTCGCGTACCATCCCCCGCACCAGGATCCCAATTGATCCAGGGTGGGACGCCATCATGACCTTCCGCGACTTCGCGCGCCAGTGCTGTCACCAGCTCCGTCAGTGGGGGTACGCCGAGGAGACCTTGACCGTCTACGACCGCACCTATATGCAGTTTCTGGCCAGCGTGAAGAGCCGGGGCGGGGCCGACGACGTGCGATCGTTCAACGATGCGAACGTCCTCGGGTTCGCCGAGGATCTCGGGCGGCGGGGCATCCATCCCAACACCATCATCCGCTCGCTGTCGGCGCTGTCGACGCTCGCCAAGCACGGCATGATGTGCCGGGACGCTCAGGAGCGGAGGCTGGTGAGAGAGGATCCCACCAAGTCGTTCCGGTGGCCCACCGCACAGCGCCAGGAAACCCGATATGTCGGCCCTGACGATCTCCGCAAGCTGCTCGAGGTGCAGGCGCCGCCCTACAAGGCGTTGGCGCGTGATCTCCTCGTGGAGACCGGCCTGCGTGTCGGCGAAGCGGCACGGCTCAACGTCGACGATCTGCGCGAGGCTGACGGCCGGTACTACCTCGCCGTCAAACGCAAGGGGCGGGGGCAGCAGCGGCGTCAAGAGACGCGCCAGGTGCCGCTATCCCTGGCTCTCGGGGACGCCCTGCACAAGTGGGTGCTCCTGCGGGGCGTGAAGGCCGAGCCGCACGATCCCTTGCTCATTCACAGCGATCACGGGCGATGGGGGCGGGCGGCGCTGTCAAACATGGTGGTCCGCTTAGCGGCGGCGGCCGGCGTGACCAGGCGCACCAGCGCGCACAAGCTGCGCCACACGGCCAACGTGATTGCCCGGCTCGCCGACGTGGACATGGTGACCCGCAGTCGGCTGCTCGGCCACACCAGCATCCGGTCCCTGGAGCGGTACGAGCATGTCCTGCCGCACGAACTGCACGAGGCGCGGGAACAACAGCTTGACGCGCTACGGCGATACGTGGGCGGGGCCATTCCGCGTCGTACCGAAAACGACCGGGAGGAATCGGAAACTCCACGGCCGGAACGCGAACAATGGAGCGGAGATCGATGACGCGTACTCTGAATGCCACTTCCGGTTCAACGTCGGGAAATCAGGGGGTTAGCCCATCCACATCTGGTCATGATGCGGAAACGCGTAGCGGAATAGTTTCCGGTTTCATCGGGTGCCGCTGATCCCGGACATGGCGATCCAGTGCCCCCGCCCTCGTTGCCCTGAGCAATTCGACCACCCAGGGCGTCTGGCCAACCATCTGGCGACGACGCATCTCGTGAGCTACACAGCGGCCCTCAGCGAGGCCCGGAAGGCCGCCGAGGGGCTGGATGGCGCCCCCGCCCCACAACCCACGCCACAACGCCTGCACGCAACGCGTGATGCCCAGGAGGAGCCCATGCCCGTACGCCACTGCCGTGCCTGCGGTCAGCCCGGTCACCGGAGACCCCAATGCCCGACTAGCGCCCCCACGACGGACGCGGGACCGAAGCCCTGCGGGTACTGCCGTCACACCGGCGGCTCTCACTCGAAGGGGTGCAAGCGGAAGGGCGCCGGTGGCCGGCGGAAGGCGTCTCGTCGCCCAGCCGAGGCGACCGTCGTTCCACCTGTGGCCATCGCCGTGCCGGAACGGCGCCAGCTCACGCCTGAGGCGATCTCGCCCCTCCGTGATAGTTTACACGAGGAGCTGGTCGATACGCGGGCTGAGGTCCGCGTGATCGAGCGTCTTCTGGATAGGGTCGGGGCCTCAGCCGCACGACGTGAAAAACGCGAGCGTCTGATCGATCGGGTGGGGGCGGCGTGAGGAGAATCCGCGCAGCCGATCTGTTTTGCGGCGCGGGGGGGACCAGCACGGGCCTATTGCGTGCGGCTGAGGGTTCCGGCGTAGAGGTCGAGTTGCTCGCCGTCAACCACTGGTCCGTCGCGATCGACACGCACACCCAGAACCACCCAGGTGTCAGACACCTGTGCGCGTCGGTCGAGAGCCTCGACCCGCTGGCGGTCATCCCGGGCGGCAAGCTGGATCTGCTGATCGCCTCGCCCGAGTGCCGGCATCACGCACGGGCGAGAGGCGGGCGGCCAATGAACGATCAGTCTCGGGCCTCCGCCTGGCACCTCCTCCGGTGGCTGGAGCTGCTCCATGTGAGATCGGTGCTCATCGAGAACGTCGAGGAATTCCGAGAGTGGGGCCCGATCGACACCAAAGGCCGACCGATCAAGGCCCGAAAGGGCGAGACGTACCGAGCTTTCCTGGCCACGCTCCGATCCCTCGGCTACCACGTCGAAGATCGGGTGCTCAACTCGGCTGACTACGGTGCGGCCACGACCAGACGTCGTCTGTACATCATTGCCCGTCGAGGCCGCGGGCCTATCATTTGGCCATCCCCGACTCACGCTGCTCAGCCGACACTCGACGGCGCGAGGCCCTGGCGGGCGGCCAGGGAGATCATCGACTGGTCGTTACCCGGAGAATCTATCTTTTCCCGCCATCGCCCGCTGGCCGAGACGACGATGCGGCGGATTCTCGCCGGGTTACGCAAGTTCGGTGGCCAGGCCCTGGCGCCGTTCCTTGTGGTGTTCCGCAACATGGACGGGCGCTCGCTGGACGAACCACTGCCAGCGCTCGCCGCCAGCGGCGGCCACATGCAGAGTGGCGGCGCACCGCGATCCGTTCGGAAGCCTCTTCCCACGATCGCCACCAAGGGCGCGATCGGCCTGGTGGAGCCGTTCCTCGTCCAGGTGAATCACGGGGAAGGCGGCGGGCGTGGCAACAGCGGTAGAGTCCGATCGCTTGCTCGCCCGCTCCCGACAATCACAGCCGGCGGGAATGGCCTCGGGGTCGTTGAACCATTTATCGTTCCGTTCTTCGGCGAACGCGACGGTCAGAGACCGCGCGTGCACTCCGTCAATGTTCCCCTGCCGTCGGTGACGGGTCACGGTGCGGGCGCACTGGTGACCCCGTTCCTGACTCGCTACAACGGGACTGGCGGGGCGCAATCGGTCGAAGCCCCGCTCGGAACCCTGACAACCCGGGATCGATATGGGCTCGTGACTCCGGTGGTAAACGGGCAGCGTCTCGACATCCGCTTCCGGATGCTCCAGCTCCACGAGCTCGCCGCCGGACAAGGGTTCCCCCCGGGCTATCGCTTCGCCGGGACGAAGAGCGAGGGCGTGAAGCAGGTGGGTAACGCCGTGGAAGTCAACCAGGCCACCGCACTGTGTCGTGCTTTACTTGAGGAGCTGGCGTGATCGTCACCTGCGAGACGCTGATCACTGCGCTGCTCAAGGTCACCGACGTGCTTGCCCACATGCACGAGAGGCATGGCCTGGAGGGTGACCCCGAGCACTGCATGGCGTGTCTGGCGTTCGATGAGAGCCGCGTGCTCGATGTCCTCCAGGCGGTGGCCCGGTCCTGGCACCTCGAGCCAAGCCGATGAGCTCCACCTCCACCTCGATTGAGTGGTGCGACGCGACCTGGAATCCCCTCCGTGGCTGTTCGCGCGTCTCCGAGGGATGCCGGAACTGCTACGCCGCGCGCGTGGCGTCCAGGTTCTCTGGTGAGGGGATGCCGTACGAGGGGCTAGCGCACAACGGCAAGTGGACGGGCAAGGTCCAGCTCGTCGAGGATGCGCTTCGGCTTCCCCTCACGTGGAAGAAGCCGAAGTTTATCTTCGTGAACTCGATGTCTGATCTCTTCCACGAGTCCGTGCCCGACGAGTGGATCGACCGCATCCTCTCGGTCATGGTCGCCGCCCCGCAGCACACCTTTCAGATCCTCACGAAGCGCGCAGAGAGGATGCGTGCCTACATCTCCGAGGAGACGCGCCGCCGGAACTTCATCGCCGGATGGTTCAAGGGGAACCACAATCGCGATGCCACGAGCCTGGCCACGGAGCTGAATGAGTGGCCCATCCCTAACGTGTGGTTCGGGGTTTCCGTCGAAGACGAGCCGACCGCAGGCGAGAGGCTCCCTCACCTCCTGCGGGCTCCTGCGGCCATCCGTTTCGTCAGTTACGAGCCGGCGCTGGCCGCGGTGGACTTCGCCCCCTACCTCCCGCATTGGGGCCCACGCATAGGCCTCGACCTCATCATCTTCGGCGGTGAGAGCGGGCCCGGCGCGCGGCCCTGCAACGTGGCGTGGGCGCGGTCGGTGATCGCGCAGTGCAAGGCGGCGGGCGTTGCGTGTTTCGTCAAGCAGCTCGGGGCTAAGCCGACAACTGACCATCGGACCCGACCTCCTGGCGAGGACTGGACCTGGCCGGATGGACTCCGCGACCGCAAGGGGGGAGACATGAGCGAGTGGCCAGAGGATCTGCGGGTGAGGGAGTTCCCGAAGTGATTGAGTGTTTCCCCCGAGGTGGATGGGTGGGGTCGACGGGCTGCCGAAGCGAGCTACGCAAGCCGGCACCGTGCAGCGTGGCACCGAGTCCGGGCACGGAGCAGCTGGCGGCCCGGAAGAAGCTCGAGGCGCAGATCGAGGCCACGGCCAGCAGCATCAGGTCGCAGGGCCGCTAGGTGCCGCTGCTCGACGTCCGGATCTACGGCCTGCCCGTCGCCCAGGGTCGACCGCGCGCGCGCGCACTGCGGTTACCGAACGGCATCATCACGGCATCCGTGTACGAGCGCGCCGAGGACAAGGACTGGAAGCGGACGGTGTTATCGCAGGCGCTGGACGCCAAGCCGCCCGCACCGGTGGAGGGGCCGCTCAGCATGTCGCTGGCGTTTCTGCTCCCTCGGCCAAAGTCGCTGCCGAGGCGCGCGCGCCATCACGTGAAAAAGCCTGATGCGGACAACCTGGCCAAGGCCGTCACGGATGCTCTGCGCGGGGTGATCTACCGCGACGATTCCCAAATCGTCGCCCTGCACGTGACGAAGGGCTACGACCTGGCGCCGGGCGTGGTGATCAAGGTCGAGCGCGTGGTGGACCAGCCAGCGCTGGTCCAGCGGACGCCGTGAGACCGATCCCTCCGGGGAACGATCGCGGCGCTGGACAAGGACATCCGGGCTCTGTGGATTGGCCACCGTCGCCGACGCGCGCTGGCGTTCGCGCTGGACGTGGTGTTCACGGAACGTGAACGACCGCAGGAAGTGCCCAACCCCGACAAGGGGTGCGACTGCTCTAGCTGCGAGTGCTGGCTCTCGGATACCAGCCAGTACGAGAGGGAGGAGTAGCCATGATTGGTCGCGCAGACGAGTGTCATGAAGATTTCGAGCGAGTGTCATGAGCCGACCGACCTCTGGACCTTAGAGCTAAAGGCGTTGGTAACCCACAGGAGGGGATAAAGTGCCGGCTGCAGCAGCGCGCGCTGCACGCCATCGACGGGAGGTACGAGTGATCGCCCTCGGACGAACGACTGTCTACAAACTCACCGACCAGCAGATGCGTACATACAAAGGATACCAATGGGATCTTGGACGCGAGCACATTTTCTCCTGTGTAGGTGCCATGTGTGGTCCTGGGTGGGCGCATGTGTACACGAGCGCTCCGCTCGCGTTGATGCTCAATCCTATGCATGCTGGATTTTCGCGGCCACGTCTGTTCTTGGGGTATGGCGTGGTGGGCATGGACAACGACTACGGGCTAAAAATGGGGTGCTCGCCCCTCACGCTGGATCGAGAGCTAGTTGTGCCTGCCGTCACGACTACACATCGGGTTGCGTTCGGCATCTTGGTCTCTCTCATTACACCACAGCACGAGAAGTACGTGCGATGGGCTCATCAATGGCTGTCTGGAGAAGCTCGTGTCATCGGAGCAGCAAGGGCGGCGGTAGAACTGGCAAAGGTGGCGCCAGAGGCGGCGGGGTGGGCAGCAGCAGAGGCGGCAAGGCAGGCGGGCGCCACGTGTATATCGGGGAGAGCGTGGAGGGCGGCGAGAGCAGCAGCAGAGGCGGCGGCGTGGGCGGCAGCAGAGGCGGCGGTGTGGGCGGCAGCAGAGGTGGCGGCAAGGGCAGCAGCAGAGGCGGCGGCGTGGGCGGCAAGGGCAGCAGCAGAGGCGGCGGCGTGGACAAGGGCGGCATCGACGGAGTGGGCGCCAAAAGCGGACCTAGACACCGCCGCGGCTCTTGCGCTCAACATCGTGCCGATCTTGACCGATGTCGAGCAACGTGCTGAATACCGGCACGGTCCCGACCTCCCAGCGAAACGGATTTACCGTGATCTGCTCGCGTACAGACGGAGGATCTAATGGCCACGTGCCCCTGTACGACCTGGAGGCCCATAGCTCAAATGCCAGAGCAGCCGGCTCATAACCGGTCAGGTCCCGGTTCAATTCCGGGTGGGCCGACCAACACGCTCCGTGCACGGAGAGGCGACATGACCATACGTCCTGACACTCACGAACGCTTCGCGCGCATCTGCGCGCGGGCGCGCGCGAAGGAGCAGGCCGAGTGGGAGCAGATCGTCAGGGGAAGCCCCAAGCTCAACCGCGCGTGGGGAGGAGTGGGACAGGCGGCACGCGGCTCGAGGCTGGGGAAGACCAAGCGACGCAAAGGCGTCCCGGTCCACCTCGACTCGTTGCAGCGGCGCTCCACTGGCTCGGTGACGGAGTGGGAGGAGTGGCCGAGTCCATGACTGAATTGCCATGAGGCGCTACGCCGCCTACACGACCGTTCCGCAGGAGAAGTCCCGTATGGAGATCGAGCGCGTCGTGACTCGGTACGGCGCCACGCACTTCGGGACGATGACCGCACCAGACAAGGCGACGGTGTACTTCCGTCTCAAGAGCCGCGAGATTCAGTGGGAGATCCCGATGCCCGATCCGAAGACCTGGCGATCCGAGGCCAAGCGCGATCAGGAGATCCGCCGGCGTTGGCGCGTGATGCTCGTCACCGTCAAGGCGCTCCTCGAGGCCGTCGACAGCGGGCTCATGACGTTCGACATGGCGTTCCTGGCCCACATCGCCATCCCTGGCACGGCCCGCACGGTCGGGCAGGTCATCATCCCTCGGCTGAGCGGCCCGGAGCTGCCGGCCCTGCTGGCGAGCAATCCGGCGTGATCACCGAGATGCCCTTTGGCAAGTACCGTGGGCAGCCGATCGCGAGCCTGCCGCGTCCGTACCTGCAGTGGGTGCTCGACAACGTCCATGATCTCTACCCGGATACGCGCGAGGCCATCCAGGGGGCGCTCAGAGGGCCGCAGCGCGAGCGGGAGGGTGTCGGGCAGGGGGCGCCCGCCAAAGCGCCCGCACGGCGCCAGCGCGCTCGTCACGCGCCGGATTCCGAGGGGTGTGGACATGTCTGCGAGGGGTGCGGGGTGGACGATGGCGGTTTGCTCGTGGTGCGGCACCCAGGGTGCATGGACGGTGGAGATGGCGTCCCGTTCTGAGATCGCCATCCCTCCCCACGACATCGCCAGCGAGCGGGCGGTCCTCGGCCTGGCGCTGCTCGATCCGCCGTCCTTCGAGTCGATCTGTGCTCGCCTCGACGTCGAGGATTTCTACCTCGAGTCGCACCGGGTGGTGTTCCGGGCCCTCGTACTGTTGCACGAGGGCGGGCAGGGGATTGACGAGCTGACTCTCCACCATGCACTCGCGGAGGCCGGCGAGCTGGAGCTGGCGGGCGGCCCCGCTGGGATCGCGCTCCTCATCGAGCAGGCGTGCATCGCCGCCTACCTCGAGGACTACATCCGCATCGTGCTGCAGCAGAGCGGCAAGCGCCAGCAGATCCAGGCGCTCGAGCGGGCGCTCGAGCGCGCTCGAAACGGCACCTCGCCTGCAGATCTCGCCCAGGAGACGGCCGACGCCCTGGCGAAGATCGCGGAACGGACGGACCCCGAGGCCGCCCAGGAGCGGAGCGCCAAGGTCGGCACCGTCGTCCCGTTGGGGACCGTGGTCGAGGAGACGATGCTAGACGTTTTCTTCGGCGCTCCGGACTTGATCCCTTCTCCCATTCCGTACCTCAACGAGCGTTTCGGTGGGGGGTTTCGGCGCGGCGAATACATCGTGCTCGGTGGGGGACCTGGCGATGCGAAAACTGCTCTCGCGACAGAGTGGGGGCGCTTCGCGTCTCACCCCGAGAACGGCTCTCACCGTGTCCTCATGATCTCCCTGGAGATGGATCGCGTCGCCCTCGGCGGTCGCATCCTGTCTCAGGCGGCGATGGTCTCAGCATCCTCGATCCGCAAGCATGAACTCCGGGAGGACGAGCGTACCCGCATCGAGCGTATCATCCCGCAGCTCGGCGACCTCCAGCTGGCCATCTGCGATGACGTAACCAGCATCAGCCAGCTCGTGCGGTTGGTGAAGTCCGCGGCGAGGGCAGAGCAGGATATCCGCCTCTTGATCGTCGACTACCTCCAGCTCGTCCAGGGCCCAACCTCGATCACCGATCGGAGGCTCGAGGTGCGCTACGTCAGCGCGACCCTCAAGCGCCTGGCGAAGCGCTACCACATGACCGTGCTCGCCCTGTCCAGCATGACCCCTGGCCCAAACGAGCGGGGCAAGCGTGGCCGGCCTACCATGCGCCACCTGCGCGAGACACGCGACATCGACCACGACGCCGACGTCATTCTCCTTCTCTGGAAACCGGACGCTGAGAAGAGCGAGCGGGAGCTGATTATCGATAAGGCCAGGTCTGGTGAAACCGGCTCGTGCCGCCTAGCATTTACACCCTGGTATTTGACATTCCAAGAGGAGCCGGAGTCATGACTTGGGTCCGGCTCGACGATCGATTCCCGACCCACCGTAAGGCCCTGGCCGTAGGGCCTGTGGCCAGGGATATGTACATCTGCCTCCTGTGTTACTGCAGTTTGCACCGAACCGATGGATTCATCCCCAAAACGGCCCTCAAGGGTAAGCGCGCGGCCATGATCGCACCCGGGCATTTACGACCGGATCGCGACATACTTCGGCTCATTCGTGGCTCGCTTGTGGCAGATCGTGGCGACTCGTACCAAATACACGACTACCTGGATTGGCAGAAATCAAGCTCTGAGATCGAGGCCCTCATTGAGCGAAAACGTCAAGCAGGACGCATAGGTGGCCAGCGGTCGGGGGAATCCAGGCGCGAAGCAAAATTGCAGCACGTAGCTTCAAGCAGAAGAAGCACACGCGAAGCACCACGCGAACCCATATCCTCTCCTATATCCCCCTATAGTCCCCCTTCAAAGGGGGACTCGGCTGTCGCCGTTGAGGACGGACGGCCACCGAAGCGCTGGACACCAGGCGGCCCCTATCTGGACGCGCCTGATCCGGCTCGCCCATACGTGTGGGAGTCCGCGTATGGCACCCGATGGGAGAAGTACCCTCAGGACGCGATGCACGTCGACTGCCCGCGTCCGCACAACCACTGGCGCGGCAAGTGCCTGCGCGCCGATCGCCTCGCCGAGTTCCCAGCAGCCAAGCAGTGCCCAGCTCACCGCGCTGGTCGGGCGGAGTCGATGGTGCCGCAGCGCGAGCGAGCCGACTGATGCCGACGGCGCCGCCCCGGCCATGCAGCGGCGGCTGCGGGAAGCTAGTGCTATCCGCCGGTCGCTGTCGTGAGTGTGCGCGCGCACGTGAGCGCCTGCGTGGAAGTCCCACCTCTCGTGGGTACGGTTACACCCACCAGCGCTGGAGATCGGCGGTGCTGGCGAGGGATCGCATTTGCGTGCGATGTCAGGTAGCGCTGGCAACGGTGGCGGATCACATCGTTCCGCAATCACGAGGAGGTACCATGACTCTCGATAACGGGCGCGGGTTGTGTGCGCCCTGCCACGACAGGCTCCCGCACCAGTGAATGATCCTAGCTACCGTCTCTCGTTGTCCTTCACTTGCGTTCAGCGCGCCTTCATTCCTGTTTCACTCGACGTTGGCACCGACTCTCGCCCTCGACCTCCGGGGGAGGGTCAAATCTCTGGAGATGCCCGGTGCAGTACCTCGGCGCGGTCACTTTCTCGATTACACACCGCATCATGAGGAGGTGACGGGCGCATGAGAGCCGGGCCGAAGGCGCTACCTCCTGCGACGAAGCTGCCGCGGATGCGAGCGCAGACGCCGTCGTCGCGGGTGGTGTCGTTTTGTCGCCGGTTCCTGACCCACGTGAAGGGGCCGCATGCCGGCAGGCCGTTCGTGCTGGCGCGCTGGCAGGTGAACGGGATCGTCCGGCCTCTGTTCGACACGCTGCTACCGGACGGACGGCGACAGTACCGAGAGTGCTACGTCACGATGCCTCGCAAGAATGGCAAGAGCACGCTCGGCGCGGCCCTGGCGCTTTACCTGCTGTACGCGGACGGGGAGCCGGGTGCGGAGATCGTGTCGGCGGCAGCGGACACCGACCAGGCGCGGATCGTGTTCGACGTGGCCCGCTCGATGGTCGAAGCGAGCGGGCCGCTGAAAGACATGACTCAGGTATACCAGCGAGAGCTCGTCGTCCCGGCGACGGGGTCGAGGTATCGGGTCATCTCGGCCGAGGCAGGAACGAAGCATGGGATGAATCTCTCGGGCGCGATCGTCGACGAGCTGCACGTCTGGGATGCGCGTGAACTCTACGACGTGCTCTCCACGAGCTTTGGCGCCAGGAGCCAGCCGTTGATGGCCGTGCTGACGACGGCTGGCGACGATGAGCACGGGATCTGCGCTGAGGTGCATCGTCGTGCCGAGCTGGTCCGCGATGGGGTCATCGAGAACTCGATCCTGCTTCCTGTGATTTATGCGGCCCCTGAAGAGGCCGACTGGCAGGACGAGGCCGTGTGGCGAGCATGTAACCCTGCCCTCGGAAGCTTTCGATTCCTGGAAGAGATGCGAGAGAAGGCGCGTGAGGCGAAAGAGATTCAGGCTCGAGAATCGAGCTTCCGGAGGCTCTATCTCAACCAGTGGGGCGCGGAGGCCGCCATACGGTGGATTCCCCTCCCGGCGTGGGATGCGTGCCGTGCCGATCCGCCCGCGCCGAGACGGGAGCGCGTCTACCTCGGCGTGGACCTCAGCGCCACGACTGACCTGACGGCCCTGATTGTGCTCCGTCCCGATCAGGACGGGGGCATGACGATTCTCGCGTCAGAGTTTTGGTGCCCGGAAAAGAACATGGACGCGCGCGCGCGCAAGGATCGCGTGCCCTACCCGCTCTGGGCAGAGCAGGGTTACCTGAAGCCGACTCCTGGCAACAGCGTGGACTACTCGTATGTCGAGGCACGCATCCACGCCCTGATGGGCGAGCACGACGTCGTGGAGGTGGCCTTCGACCCGTGGAACGCGCGGGACGCGATGGCGCGTCTGCAGCGTGACAACGTCCCGATCGTTGCGGTGCCGCAGACCATGGCGAACCTGACGAGCGCGAGCAAGACGCTGGAGACCCTTGTGCTCCAGCGCAAACTGCGACATGACGGGCACCCCATTATGCGGTTTTGCGTCAGGAATGTGCTCCCTGACGTGGATGGGAACGGGAACATGAAGCCATCGAAAAAGGAATCGCCCGAGCGCATCGACGGCGTCTCGGCACTCGTGACGGCGCTCGCGCGGGCCATTGTCGACGAGGGGGGCAGCGTGTATGAGCGGCGGGGGCTGAGAGATCTGTGAGTGGTCTCGGCCGCGCTGTTCGGTGGACGCGGACGGGGTTGAAACGCTTCTGCGTCGGGGTAGCCGTGCGAGCCAATGCCATCGAAGCCATCTTGGGTCTGGCACTGATCGCGCTTGGACTCTGGCTGACGGCCGGCGTGGGCGCCGCATGCCTGGCAACAGGCGCGATTGTTTTGGTTTTCGCGGTGTGGGGCCGTAAGATCAGCTGAAATGGGACTGTTCAGCGATCTCGTTCAACCAACCTGGCGTGCGATGGCGAACCCGACCGACGAGCGCTACTGGTCGCCGGTGATGTCAGTCCTGTCCGCGACAGGGATCCGCGTGACAGCCGAGATTGCGCTCGGCTGCTCATGCCTCTACCAGGGCGTGCGCGTCATTGCAGAGACGATCGGCAGCAGCCCGCTGCAGCTGTTCCGCGACCTCGGTGATGACCCCACGACGGGCCTCGAGCGGAAAGAGAAGGCGAAGGATTCGCCGCTCTGGTCGGTCTTGCGAGACGAGCCGAACGGCTGGCAGACCTCGCAAGAGTTCCGCGAGCTGATGACGGCGCAGGCGATCTTGTGGAACAACGCTATCGCCGAAATCATCCCGGGCCCTCGAGGGGCGATCGACGCGCTCGTGCCGCTCGATCCCGAGCGCGTGACGATCGAGCAACTCCCCTCGCGACGCCTCCGCTACCAGGTTCTCGAGGACAACGGAACGGAGCGGACGCTCGTCCAGGACCAGGTGATGCACCTACGCGGCATAGGAATCCATCGCTTCGTCCCGGCGCCGCTGCTCACGCTCGCGCGTGAGGCGATCGGGCTCTGGACGGCGCTCGAGAAGTTCGAGGCGCTCTTCTTCCAGCAGGGCGCTCGGCCGGGTATCGTCGCCCAGCACAAGGGGCGCCTGAGCGATCCGGCCTACGACCGACTGAAGGCGGACATCGAGGCTCGCGTGGGCGGGCTGCGCAACATGCACCGACCCTTCTTGTTCGAGGAAGGGATGGAACTGAAGACGTTCGGCTTCGGGCTGCGCGATGCGCAGGCCACCGAGAGCCGCGCGTTCATGGTCCAGGAGTGCGCGCGCTGGCTCAACATGCCGGAGCACATGTTGCGCGCGTCGAAGACCCCGACCTTCGCGAGCATCGAGCAGTTCGCCCGCGAGTTCGTCGACTACACCATCAGACCGCTCGCGACGAAATGGGAAGGGGTGATCAAGCGCGACCTCGTCATCGAGCCCGACGTGTACGCCAAGTTCAATCTCGACGTGCTCCTCCGGGGTCATGCGCTCGACCGCGCGAACGTCTACGGGGTCATGGTCTCGAACGGGATCTTTACTCGCAACGAGTGTCGGGTGCTGGAGGACAAGAACCCGTTGCCTGGGCTCGACGAGCCGCTGACCCCGCTGAACATGGACCGCGGCGGGAAGCCCGAGGGCGCTCGGCCGCGGCGGGCGCTGCCGGCGGCTCCGGACGACAAGGCCGAGCCCGGGGCCGACGACGACGACGAGGAAGAGGCTCGATCGGTCAGGCACGTATTCCGGCTAGAGTTGATTGCTCAAGAGTCTGCGGAGACGCTACTCAAGCGTGAGACCGAGCGTGTGCGTGCTCAGGCGGTCAAGCTCTCGTCGCGCGGCGAGGAGTGGCACGCATGGATCGAGGCGTTCTACGGGGAGGAGTGGACGATCGAGGTCACGAAGCGGCTGCAGGTCGCCTATCTCCAGGCCCGCGACTATGCGGCCCGGCACCGGGCGTCCCTTCGTGAGCACGGTGTCGCTGCGATCGAGACGTGGACCGTCGACGAGCTGCTCACGCTCGTGCATGAGGAAGGAGTGAGGCGATGAAGTATTCCCGGATTTGGCGGGCCGTGGCTGAGCATTCGTGGGCGATCCTGCCATCGGCGATGGACGTGCTGGTCGAGGTCCTCGCGCGACGCGTGGACGGCCGCCGCTTCTCCGCTGAGGAGATCGCTCAGCGACTGAGCGCTGCGCGGCAGGGTGATCCGGCAACGGAGCAGCCCGGGATCGCGAGACTGCAGTTGTTCGGTCTCATGGCGCACAGGATGAATCAGGTGGACGATATTAGCGGGCCGGGCGGGACCTCGACGGAGGTGTTCGGTACTGCGTTTCGGCGAGCCCTGGCTGATCCACAGATCAGCGGCATCGTGCTCGACGTCAATAGCCCAGGCGGGTCGGTCCACGGCGTGCCGGAGCTGGGCCAGCTGGTCTACGAAAGCCGCGGCGCGAAGCCGATCGTGGCGGTGGCCAACGCGATGGCCGCGAGCGCCGCCTATTGGGTGGCCAGCCAGGCGGACGAGCTCGTGGTGACGCCCAGCGGGGAAGTCGGGTCGGTCGGGGTGCTCGCGGTGCATGAGGACTGGTCGAAAGCCGATGAGCAGGATGGCCTCAAAGTGACGTACGTCCATGCGGGCCGTTTCAAGATCGAGGGGAACCCCGATGAGCCGCTCGGCGATGAGGCCAGGACCTATCTCCAGGCCCGAGTCGACGAGTACTACGATCAGTTCGTGCGGGCTGTCGCGCGTGGTCGCGGGGTCGCCCAGAAGGCAGTGCGTGAGGAGTTCGGTGAGGGCCGGATGGTGGGGGCCGAGCGTGCGGTCAAGCTGGGCATGGCGGACCGAGTTGAGACGATCGAGGCGACAATCCAGCGACTATCGAAGCGCGTCAACCGGTCAGGGAGCAGAGCTGAGGCTGACGTAGACCTTGACTCGCGCCGCCGGTGGCAGATGCAGACTGCGTTAGGTGCACGCTGAAGGGAATTTCCTTGACACGTGCGGCCGCGCGGCCGTAGCGTGACGTTCGAGCAGGCTCTCGTCGGCAAGCCGGCCGCCGAGCCGGATGAGGCGAGAGTGACGTAGGAAGCGGCCTCCGCTGAGGGGCGCGCGCCTACGGGTGACCTCACGCGAAGACGATTTCGAGAGGCGCCCGGTAGACGCGCGCCTCTTTGTTCTCCCCGGCGCGAGCCCACCGGCGCCGGGGAGACGACAAGATGCGCGGCAACTACAGGGTCCTCCAGCAGAGGCGAGCGGACCTGCTCAGGGAGTCCGGTGCCCTTCTCGATGCTCCGCTGACCGACGAAGGCCGCGCTCGGCACGACGCCATCAAGGCCGAGGTGGCCCAGATCAACGCGGACCTGGCCCGGTACGAAGCGCAGTTCGAGGCCGAGCGCCAGGCATCCGCGGTCAGCTCGATCCAGGTGACCGACCGCGGCGAGCAGGACCCCATGCGAGGGTTCGCGACGGCGGCTGACTTCGCGAGGTCGGTCCGTGCGGCGTGCATTCCAGGCGGCAGGGTCGACCAGCGCCTGATGGCGCTGAGTCAGATCGGGGCTGCTGCGCCGTCGTCGCCATACCACGAGGAGGGCCACTCTCAGGAAGGCTACATGGTCCCGCCGGCAGTCCGCGATGGGATCTGGGACATCGCCTTCGAGCCCACGGATCTCCAAGGCTTGGTCTTCGTCGAGGACACCGAGCGGAACGCGGTCAACTGGGTGCGCGACGAGTCCACACCGTGGGGCGCCACCGGCATCCAGGCGAAGTGGCGGGCCGAGGCGTCGGCGATGACTCCCTCGAGGCTGGTCACCGACCCGAGCCAGCTGCGGATTCATGAGCTCTATGCCTTTGCCTCGGCCACCGAGGAGGAACTCGAGGACGCGCCGCTGACCTCCAGCCGCCTCGTGCGCGGAGCGGGCCGGGCGATCCAGTGGAAGGCCTCCGACGCCATCATGCGCGGGACCGGTGCCGGTCAGCCGCTCGGCTGGCTCAACGCCCCGTGCCTCATCACTCAGGCGGCGGAGGGCGGTCAGACGGCCGACACGATCGTCGCCAAGAACGTGCTGAAGATGTACGCGCGGATGCTCGACAACCCCGGGAGCAACTGGCTCTGGGTCATGACCCGGGATTCAGTGCCCCAGCTCGTGGATCTCAAGATCGGCAACGAGCCGGCCTGGCAGGCCCAGAACCAGGGCCTCCAGCAGGCGCCGAGTGGCATGTTGCTCGGCGTTCCGATCCGGTTTTCGCGCCACTGCTCCGCGTTGGGGGACGTCGGCGACATCAGCCTGATCGACCTCAACGGCTATTACCTGCTCCGGCGCGCAGGCGGCGTGCGCTTCGCCACCTCGATTCATCTGTATTTCGACTTCAACGCCTCGGCGTTCCGCTGGACGTTCCGCCTCGGCGGGCAGCCGTTCCTGAGTGCGGCGGTCACCCAGCCCAACAGCCAGTCGAGCCAGTCGAGCTTCATCACGCTCGCGGCGCGGTAAGGAGGGGATGATGAATCCGAACGTCAAGCCAAGCCAGCGAGTCACCCTGCTCGGGGTGATCGACGCGGACGCCTATGCGGCGAGCACCGTCACCACAGCCTGGGTGGATGCCTCGAAGTACGAGAGTCTACTGGGCTTCGTCGCCGTCGGTGACTTCGTGACGAACGGTGTCCTTGACGCCAAGCTCGAACAGGCGACAGACGGCAGCGGTACCGGCGCCAAGGATGTCACCGGTAAAGCCATGACCCAGATGACCCAGGCTGGGACCGACAGCAACAAGCAGGCGTTCATCAACTGCCTGGCCGAGGAGCTCGACGTCAACGGCGGCTTCCGGTTCGTGCGGCTCTCGTGCACGCTCACGACAGCTGGCGCTGATCTGGCTGCGTACCTCTTCGGCATGGACGCGCGCTACACGCCTGCGCACGCGGCCAGCGTCGACGAGGTCGTGGGGTAAGGAGAAGTTCTGACGGGCGCGAGGACCATGCGCATCGGATCCCTCGCGCTCGTCGGCATCATCGCCCTCATGCCCCTAAACCCCAACGCGCTGATCACCCTCGGCGACGCCAAGGCGTTCCTGAACATCAAATCGGCCGAGGCGGACACCGACATCGAGGTGTCGATCAACGACGCCTCCACGCACTGCGACGACTGGTGCCGACGCCCGCTCAAGAAAGTCGCCTTGACGAACGAGAGGATTGAAGGGCCGAGGAGCGGCCGTGTGCTCTATCTCCGCGGGGTCACCCTCTCCGGGAAGAGACTTACCTATCCGGTGAGTCTGGGCGACACGCTGACGGTCACGGTAGACGGAGAGCTGCAGACGCTCTGGACGAGCGAAGCCGACGGCGACCCCGCTGATAAAGATGTGATCGTCCACGCGGATCGCCTCTACCGCTATCGCGGGTGGTGTCCGCTGAGCGCGCTGAATCCTTACAACGTCCTCCTGACGCTGTCCTGTGGCTATGATGAGCCCATTCCCGGACCGATCCAGCGCGCTTGCAAGTATGTGGTCCAAGAACTATACGCGCGCGACCAGCAGAAGCAGCTGACGACGGTCCAGCAGCTCGGGTTTGGCCAGGCGGGAAGTCAGGTCACCTATGCGACGCCGAGCGGCTACGTGATGCCCTGGAAAGCGGTCAATCTCCTCCGGTTCTATGCGGACGAGCGGGTCGGCTGATGGCCCAACCCCCCCTCGTCGAAGTCGTCGTCAGCGGCCTCGAAACGATCGACCCGGAGCGGCTGCGCGCGACCCAGCGGCTGATCATGGAAGACGCGGTCGCGATCGCGGTGCCGCTGGTGCGCCGGCACGCTCCCAGGCGGACGGGGCGGCTCCAGGCGTCGATCACTGGGGAGGTCCGCGCGGAGATGCTCCTCGGGGGCTGGCGCGGCGTGATCCGGGCCACGGGCCCTGACGCATTTCGGGCTCGGTTCGTAGCGCTAGGCACGGGCCCTCGAGAAAACATCGAACCGCGTGGGCTCTCCGCGCGACAGCGGCGCGGTGTCCAGCGCGCTGGTGGTCGTGGAGCGCGCGCTCTCCGATTCAGCATTGGCGGGGAGACGGTCTACGCAGCCCGTGTGAAGTATCACCCTGGCACCCGGGCGGTCCCCTTCTACGAGCGCGCGGCTGAGGCCTCCATCGGTCCCCTGACCGCGGCGGCGAATCGCCGCGTCGCAGAGGCGCTCGGCGATGTCTGAGCCGAAAGAGGATCAGGTGTACGAGAAGGTCGTCGATCTGCTGAACGCGATCGACCCTGGGAACGGCTACTACACGAGCGCCGGCGGCCGCGTCCATCGGGACTACCTCGAGATCGAGCAGGTCAACGACTACCCCCACTGGATCGTCGATGCGGGCGGTGAAGGCGACGAAACGGGGTATCGGGCTTACAAGGGCCGCTACGTGCACAACCTGGTATTCGACGTCTTCGTCTACGTCCAGGGCGACGACATCACGCCGCGCTCGCGGTGGATCGCGCGCGTCTACGCGGACCTCATGAAGGCCATGCTGGCCGACCACACCCTCGGCGGCCTGGTCACCGTCGTCGAGCCCTACCGCGACCGTGTGATCGGAAGCGCCTATGGGGACATGACTGGCCGACTGGGAATTCTCCGCCAGAGCTTCATGGCATCGATCGAGGAGGCGCTCGCGGCATGAGCACGAAAAAGCCCACGCGCTATCGCGTCAAGATTGGCATCGACTACGGGACCAAGCGGGCCGAGCCGGGCACCATCGTGGACGATCTCCCGACGAGTTCTGTTGCCTGGCTGCTGGAGCAGGGGGTCATCGAGCCCGACACGGCGCCAGCACCCGCTGAGGACCAGGTATGAGCCCCCTGCATGGCCGCAACACGCAGATCCTGGTCGATCAGTACGATCTCTCCCAGCACCTGAACCAGTCGGACTCGGACTCCCAGATCTCGATGGGCGAGACGACTGGGTATCGAGCGCCCGGTTTCGCCAGAACGTATCTGCCGGGGCTTCGCAACGGCACGCTCAACCTCGGCGGGTTCTGGGACGCCGCGGCAGGGGCGACCGACGCGGTCGTTGACGCGGCCCTCGGCTCGGCCGCCGGCCAGGTCGTCACCCGCGGTTTCGATGGACTCGCCCTGGGCGCGATCGTCCAGATGGCGCTCTCGCGCCTCACGTCGTATCGCCGGACCTCGCCGCTCGATGGCGTGGTCGGCATCACCGTCGCGATCCAGGCTGACGGAGGCGTCGATCGTGGCATCTCGCTGCACAACCTCGCCGCCGAAACCACGACCGGCAACGGCGCCAACGTCGACAACACTGCGTCGACGCCGAATGGCGCGGTGGCCCATCTGCACATCTCGGCGGTGTCGGGGTCGACACCCAGCGCCACGATCAAGGTCCAGCACTCGGTCGACAACAGCGTCTGGGTCGATCTGATCACGTTCACCGCGGCGACGGCGGTCGGCTCGCAGCGGGGTTCCGCGACGGGCACGGTGAATCGGCACCTGCGCGCGCAGTGGACGATCTCGGGCACGACACCTAGCTTCACGTTCGCCGTGACAGCGGCGCGGCGGTAAGGGGAGGAGACGAATGGCAGTCCATGGTCGCAACACGGACATCCGGGTGGACAACCCCTCGGGGACCCTCACGGACATCTCGCAGTACGCGGACAGCGTCGACTTCCCGAGCGACATCTCGATGGGCGAGACGACGGGCTACAAGGCCCCCGGCTTCGCGCGGACGTACCTGCCGGGCCTCAACGGCCGGTCCATCACGATCGGTGGGAAGTGGGACGCTGCACTCGACGCCAATCTCGGTGTCATCGCCAACAACGGCGGCGTGCTGAACGCCGGGGGCAGCATCAGCTTCCAGTTCGGCCCAGCGGGGAGCACCTCCGGCAACGTGCGGTACACGGGCGAGTGCTTCCTGCAGAACTACCGAGTCAACGACCCGCTCGACGGGGTGGTGACGTATTCGGCACAGCTGATGATCACTGGCCAGGCCACGCGCGACACGTATCCATGAGCTGGCGTCGCGCCGCCCGCCGGCCCCTACGCCGACCTCCTGGCGGTACTCGCGAATGGCGCTCGGTAGCGAAGGAGGGATCCGGCAGAGCGCTGGCGGCGCCTGATCCACGTACAGACAACGGGGAAGGATATGGCTGAGAAGATCCGGGTGATGCTCGACAAGGATCGGGATCTCGTTTACCGCTCCCGTGACATGCGGGACCTTGAGAACGACCTCCAGCTCCCGCCGCAGAAGTGGCTGGAGCTGATCGGACAGCAGTCGATCAAGATTCCCGGCAAGCTCCTGTTCTACGGGTTCCGCCACGCGGCCCCCCAACTGCGTGAGAACCAGGTGCTCGACATGCTGGACACGTACCTGGACAACGGGGGGGACATCACTGTCATACGGGAGCGCATTACTGAAGCCTTGATGCGGACGGGCGCGTGGGGGCCTGACGCGCTCGAGCGGTTCCGGTCCGAAATGGCTGTGTTGCGCCGAGGCTTCCCCTCGGGAAACGCCGAGGGGCCGCAGGGCGCGGCACCCTAGCGTCGTACCTCGATGGCCTCGAATCGTGGGCGTACCGCCACGGCATCACGCCCGAGGCCTTCGAGAACGCCGACCCCGGCCAGCTCATCGAGTATCTCGAGGCCCAAGAGGAGCGGGACGAGCGCTGGCGGGAGTTCTTCGCTGCGATGGTGGCCTGGATGGTGAACGTCCACCTCAAATCCGGCGACCGGGTGACCCCAGAGAAGATCCTCGGGCGCCCCTCGCTCGCCCAGCGCAAGCGGGCAAAGGCCCTGCGAGAGGCGCCCCCCGAGCCTGGCGCTCAGGACGACCCCGATGAGGCGTAGCAGTGCCTGAAGTCAGTATCGTCTACCGGACGCAGGGGGGCGAGGATGCCGCGCGCACCGCCTACAGCGTCCGGGACTCGATTCGGAGCATCGCGGAGATCGCGTCTGGCGTTGCCCTGGGCGGCGGGATATCCGCCATCGTTCAGCAGGTCGTCCAGATCGGCAAGGAACTCTTCGAGGTCGGCGTCCAGACGACCCGCCAGGAAGAGGCCTTCTCCAGGCTGACGGCGTCGCTGGGCGTCCACGGCGACGCCATGCTGGCCGCGATGCAGAAGGCGTCTCGCGGCATCGTCGACACCAGCGACGTGATGATCCAGGCCGTGCGGGGCCTCCAGGCGGGGCTCGCTCCGGAGCAGCTCGTCAGCCTGATGGAGGTAGCCACGGCCCAGGCGACGTTGATGGGGACCAGCGTGGGCGAGGCGTTCAATCGGATCACCTCCGCGATCGCCGAGAACAATGCGCGTGGCCTGCGGTCCGCCGAGATCATGATCGACGCGAAGGCGGCGTACGAGACCTATGCCGCGTCCATAGGTACCACGGCGGACCGCCTGACGGTGGCCGCCCGAGCCCAAGCCCTCTACCAAGCCACGATGGAAGCGACGAAGGGAACCGTCGCCGCGTTGACTCAGGAGCAGCTCAGCCAGGCGCAGGAACTGGCAAAAGTCACCACCGCGTGGAACAACGTCCGGCAGAGTGTCGGCCAAACGTTGGCCCACATCGGGGCCGAGATCGTCAAGAGCGGCCAGCAGGTGGCCACCTGGGCGCAGGACGCGGACAAGGCGGCTACGCGCTGGTATGCAGGACTCCTCGATGCTGCGGCGGCCGGCAAGCAATGGGTTGCCAGCTTGATCGGCGTGGCACCGGCCGCAGCGTCTGCGACCAGCGCCGTGGAAGCGCTCGACGAGAGCACGCGCGAGGTGGCCCGTAACACCTCAGCCTCCGCGCGTGGCCTGGCCGACATGGGGACGAATAGTGCGGCCGCGGCCGACAAGTTCCGCGCGACCGAAGCCGAGCTGAAGAAGCTGAATGACCAAAACGAGCGCCTCATCAAGGAAGGGCAGCGCGGCTGGGTTGAGTACGCGGACGCAGTCTTCAACGCGACCGAAGCGGAGCAGAAGGCGGAAGTCGCCATCAACGACCGCGCCCGCGCCCTCGAAGCCGCAATGCTGGAGAAGAACACGGCGGGCTGGGTTGCCTACGCCGAAGCAGCGTTCGCTGCGACCGAAGCGGAGCAGAAGGCCGAGGTGGCGATCAACGATAGGGCGCGTGCCCAGGAGCAGGCCCTTCTCGATAAGGATGTTTCCGGATGGGTCGCGTATGCCGAAGCCGTGTTCGCGGCCACAGAAAGGGAACAGCTTGCCGAGGTGGCCATCAATGACCGCGCGCGCGCGATGGAAACGGCGACAGCGAAAGCTGCTGCGGCTGCTGCGGCAACAGGTGTGTGGGTAGATGTCGGCAAGGGCATCGAAGGCGCCTTCCTCTCCATCCTCGACACGGGCGACAAGCTCGTCACTGGGTTGATCCAGGGGACGCTGGACATCGGTGACGCGTTCGCGGACCTCGGCCAGAAGCTCCTCGCCAATTTCGTGAACGTGGTTATCCGTCAGGTGTTCGAGCCGGTGCTCCAGGCCGCGGCGTCGTTCGTGACCGGGCTCTTGCAGATGGTCACGGGGGCCGCTGGCGGTGGAGCGGCCTCGTTCGCGCAGGCGAGCGCACAGTTCGGTGGCTTCGCCCCTGGTGCTCCCGGTGGGACCGGCGCCGGAGGCGGCGGCTTCGGGTTCGGTGGCATCATGGACTTTGGCACGTCGATCATCAGTGGGGTTCAAAACCTCCCGTCGATCTGGAACGCCGCGATCCAGGGCTGGGAGGCTTTCTCGATTTCTCTGCGTATCGGGGCCTCAGCGACGGACGCGCTCTCCGCTGGCTGGTCCACGCTGGTGCAGAACTTGGGCTCTGGCGTCTCGACTCTGGGGACGGTGGCCGCGGGGCTGGGAGCGATCTATTCGCTCTACTCCAGCATCACGGCGCTGAGTGAGGGACGGACGGGCGCGGGCATTGGGGGACTCGTTGGGCTGGCTGTCGGTGGCGGCATCGGGTTTGTCGCAAGCGGATTCAACCCTCTCGGGGCTCTCTTCGGTGCCGCCATCGGCGGCGCGGCCGGCGGCCTCTTCGGCGGCCTGTTCGACGAGGACTGGGATCTGATCCATCAGCTGAGGTCACAGCAACGTGAACGTACCGGGAACGCCACTCTGGACCAGACACTCGACCGTATCGTCGGCGCCGAGAGCCTCGACGCGCTGGTGCACAACTTCCAGCAGTCGATGGCCGGGACGGGCACTCGCCTCGGTGATGCGCTGCTCCAGATGGTGACGAACTATCCTGGCAAGACGATCTTCGAGGATGAGGTGTTCAATCTAGCCCCAGAGATCGCGGCGGGCCTCGCCGAGTTCCTTCGCGGCGAAGGGTTCACGCCGGCCGAGTTCTCGTCTGGGCGCGTAAACTCCATTGGTGAGTTGCTGGCGGCATCGGGCCTGGAGAACTGGGAGGCCCTGCTGGAAGGGCTGAACGCCTTCATTCAGGTGATGCAGACGGCGGAGGAAAACCTCCAGGGGCTGCAAGGGCTGTCGCTCGACAACCTCCAGAAAAACGCGATCACGTTTTTTGAGACGTTGCGGATCGCCGGGACGTTGGGCGAGATGGGTTTCGACGCAGCGGCCGAGAATATCAAGGCCCAGTTACGGGCCATCGCGGAAGGCGTCGAAGGCGGGCTCGAGGCGATCCGCCAGGCCGCGGTTGATGCGGTCATGGCCGACCCTACGCAACTGCTCCGGCTCGTCGATGTCTCGCAGTGGCAGCGCGACGGGGAGGAGCTCGAGGACACGACGGCACGGGTGGGGGCCGCGCTGTTCGAACTCGGGCTCATGATGCGCGGCCTCGAGGCGGAAATCGCCGCCCTCCAAGGGACAGGCCCTGATGTCGTGGAGGCGCTCCGCAATGCTCAGGCCGCCATCGATGAGCAACTCGCTGGCATCGTGGAGGCCGCTGCCACGGCGACAGATCCGAGCGACATCCTGGCCTTGGCGCAGCAGGCCTACGACCTGGTGAGAGCCCGGTACGAGCTGGAGATCCAGGCAGTCCAGTCGCTGATGCAGGAGATCCAGGAGCGTACCGCGTCGATCGCTCAGGCCGGCAACACCCTCGCCCAGAACGCCGACTGGCTGATGCAGGCGGGGATAGACCTCGGCCAGCTCGGGAACATGATGGCGGAGTTCGGGCGGACCATGCCGACCTTCGCGGCCAAAATCACAGCGCTAGATGCGGCGATCGAATTGTTCGCGGCGTCGCTCGGCGGGGCTGGCCAGACGGGCGATATCAACCAGATCCTCATGGGGATTGTGGACTCGTTCCAGGCCGCCATGACACTGATGGATCCCGGCCAGCGTCTCGATGCCTTGGCGGCCGTGATGAACTCGGTCGGCGCGCTCCTGGCGTCGCTCCCAGAGGAGCAGCGTGACGCGCTCCTGTCGGCCTTTGGGCCAGAGGTGAGGATCCTCGTCGAAGCCATCCAGCAGGCGGCGGCAGAGCAGGCCGCGGCGGCGGCGGCGGCGGCGCAGCAGCTCCAGGAGCTGCTGGCTGGGAGCGGGGCGCTCACGGCCGAGAACTTCATCGTTCAGGCGCTGGAGCGTATCGCCGTGGCGCTGGAGTCGATCCTCACGTACGCAGGCCAGGCCCTCTACGACGCCATCAACCGGGCCCTCCAGGATCACGGCCTCCAGCACGGGACGGGACCCATGGGCCAGGGCGGCGGGCTCTATCAGCTCCACGCTCCGGAGATCGTCATCGGCCAGCAGGAATCGCGGTCTGTCCAGTCCGGCCACGGCTACTACGATCGCACCGGCTACCACGACTACGGCGGGCATGCGGGGGCGAGCGGGGTGACGGTGTCCGTGCCCCTCGTCGTCAACGTCGACGCGCGCGGGGCGTCGCCATCGGACGCGGACGAGATCGGGCGTCGCGTCGGCCGAGGCGTCATCGATGAGATTCGCCACGGCCAGCTCGGCGAGGAAATCGTGCTCCGGGTGAAGCGCGCATGAGCCGATTGTTTCAGAGCGAGTACAGCGTCTTCTCTGGGATCTCCGGGGCGCCGCTCGATTTCGATCTGGTGACCGGCGACGCGGTGCAGGACACCTCGGTGGTGCGCCATGTCGGGGGCTCCGCGCTGCAACTCGGGACCGGTTCCGGGTATGCGGCGGTCCTGTTCGGGGTGGACTACCAGGATCTCTATGTGCGGGCCTACGTCCGCGTGGACGCGGCGCCGCTCGCGTCGCGCCCGCTCATGACCATGCTCAACGCGAGCGACACGCCCTGGGCGGCACTCTCGATGGATACCGCACGCCGGCTGGAGATCCGCGTCAACACGGGGCTCACCCTCATCGTCACGTCGTCTCTCGTCGTCCCCGTCGCCGATTGGGAGCAGTGTCTGGAGCTCCGCGTCACGACGTCGGGGCTCGTGGAGGCGTGGTGGAACGATACACGCTGGGCCTCCGTCCCTGTCGTGTTCACCACGACCGGCGCCCTGCGGCGTGTGCGGTGGGGGCCCTACACGGGCGCGATCGGGACGACCTGGCGTATGACGGACTTCGCCGTCAACTCCAGCGAGGGCCCGGACAATGCGGGCCGCTGTGGACGGACAGGTGGCGTGGTGACGGTCTATCCCGCCACGGATGCGGGGTCCGAGGGGACGGTGGGATGGCCCGCGGAGGGCGGCGGATCGCCGGTCGCGCAGATCGACGACCTGGCGACGGGTGACGCGGACTCGGCCACATACATCAAGGAGGCGACCGGGGCGGCCGGCGCCGTGCAGGTGTTCGGCCTGAGCCCGTCGCCGATCGAGGGCGCTGTGGCAGCGGCGATGTACGGCGCCGTGGTCAGGACGGCCAGCGCGACGGATACCGCACGGCTCGCGCGCCTGGTCCTGTTCGACGCCCCGTCCAATGTGGCCTTTGCGGAGACGTTCGCGTGGCCGTTCAGCATCTTCGTCCAGCTCCCGCGCGGCATGGTGCAAAATTACCGCCTCGATGGCTCACAGCGCATGTTGACGACGGGGTATCTCGATGCCTGCCGCGTCGGCGTGCAGCGCATGGATGCGGCATCGCCGAATGAGGAGCTGCGCGTCACGGCGATGTGGGCGACCTACGACGTGGCGATCATCCTCGCGCCGACCGTGCAACGCGCGGCGGCCTATCCCCGCACGCTGCTCGAACTGGAGCTGCCCTGATGCCAACGATCACTCCGTGGGGCCTCATCACGCCAGAGAGTCGAGAAAACCCGCAGGGTTCCACGGCGAAATTCGACGCCCTGATCCAGGCTCTCGCGAACTCGATCGGCAAGCGCTACAGCGTGGTGGGGCAGTCGTCCGCCATCGTGAATACCACCACGCCGACAGCATTCGACAAGTTCGTCACCCTCGCCGCCGGCGACATTAACGCCCAGGGCACGCTCCTGCATGTCGTGGCGCATGGCGTCCACTCGACCACGGGGACGCCGACGCTCACCCTGACCTCCCTGATCGATGGCACATCGCACGGCGCGCGCAATCGCACGTGCGGGACCGTCACCAACGCGCCCTGGACGGTCGACGCCTGGTATCTCGTGCGCTCGACGGGCGGCTCAGGGGTGATCGCGCTAGCCAGGTGGCACAGCCCGCTGAACGGCGCGACGACGGGCATTGACGGCGCGTGCGCGGGCGGGCAGCCGGTGACGATCACGAAGAATCTAGCCGGCGCGCTGGAGCTCAAGACGCTGGTGACGTGGGGGACGGCGAGCGCCTCCAATACGATTATCCAGGAGGCGATGTTCGTGGAAGTGATGCCGGCCTCGTCGGTGATCACCTGATGGTACTCGGCCGCGGCTGGATGGAGACGCCCTGGATGCACGACTTCTGGGCCGCGAACACGGGGTATTTCGCCACCGCCGATGTGACCACGACGCCCGTCCCCTACGGCGGCCGGATGGTGGGACCGCCGACGATCGAGCGCCGGGTGCCCGATGCCCTGCGCGGCGTGGTCGAGCTGCAGCGCGTGACGTGGGAGCTGGCGCAGGTGTTGGGATACGACCTGACGCCATTCGCCCTCCGCGGGTTTCGTGGCCGCCGCGCCATCCTGCGCCATCACGACGTGGCGCTGAACACCTACGTGACCGACTGGGCCGGGCATGTCGAGACCTCCGAAATCACGGGTGACGGCATCGTGCGCCAGACGGGCGTCAACGTTGATCTCGGCGTGTTCGAGACGCTCATCCCGTCCGTGCTCGTCAACACCGTCACGTGGCCGCTCGCGGTCGATGTGGGGCGGGCGATCCCCGTCCCGTTCGGGACCGTCCGCCTTCTGCGGCTCCCCTGCGTGAAGTCGGACGACGCCAATAATCACTACGACTACCTCGTGCGGGGGACCGTGACCGTGCTGCAGGCCTACCAGGAGGAGACGAGCAAGCCGACCGGGCCGTCGTTCTCCCTGATCCCGACGACCGCGTACACGGTAAGCACGGCGCTCTATCCGGGGTACACCGCGCTCCGGTTCGGCGTGAAGCGGACGAACGCGACAGGGGGGCTCGTGGGTATCTGGGTCGATTGCTCGCAGAGCTACGAGTTCCTCTGGCACCCGCTCTACGTGGTCCGGAGGATCCTCGTCAACACGGTGTGGGGGCTCTCGCAGACGGTGGACGAAACCGCGTTCATCACGCAGGCAGACGTGCTCACGTCGCTCATGGGGGCACCGATGATCGGGTTCGCGCTGGGCTGGGATGGGCGCCAGCGCGCCTCGAAGGACTGGCTCCGGGATCTGCTCATGATCGGGGCCTGTCGTCTCGTGTCCGATCCCATCACGGGCTTCTGGCGTCCGGTCGTGGGGACGCCTCCGACGACACTGGTCATGCACGTGCGTGACGGGCTCGGGGATGGGCCCCGGACGATTGAGAGCCCGGGCACGCTTGTCCACACCAGCCACGAGGACCGTGTCAAGCGCCTGCTCGTGCGCTACGGTCGGCACGCTGGGGCGAACACCCTCGCCTATGAGACGGTGCGCGGGGATCTCGACTCGACGGGGCGCGTGGAGATTGTGGACAACGAGTGCATCGCGGATCATGCGACGGCGGATCGCCTGGCCCACTTCCTCGGGTGGCGCGCGAAGGATCACGAGGAGCGCATCGAGCTGGTGGGGCTGACCGACGAGGGGCGCGTGATCACGGAAGGGGATCTCGTCGGCTACAGCTACGCCGCGCATGGCGCCGCCGTCGATCCCTGTGAGGTGCTCCGCGTTGGCACGTCGCTCACTCCACCGACCGTCGACCTCGCGCGCTACACGCTGCGCCGCTGGCAATTCGTTGCGTCCCCGACGCTCCCGACGGACTTCCTGGTCGACATCGTCGCGCCGGGCGGCGAGATTCCCACACCACCGATCGAGACCGACACGCTCGACAGCGTCGAGTGCGTGCCTCCGCAGATCCTGGTCGCGCTGGACTCGTCGTATCAGCAGATCGCCGGAGCGGCGCACACCGCGGCGGGGACGCTGGACATCGTCGCCGGGTCTGGCAATACCCTCTCGGCCACCGGAACGTTCCGCGTGGTCGGGGGATTCGGCGGCGGGGCGGCGGTGACCGCCGCGAGAATCCGGATCACGGACACGTTCTCCTCGCAGTCCTTCGAGACGGAGGTGCTGTTCCCGACGAGTCCCGTCTTTACTGTCAACCTGGTGCAGGCGGCAGTGACCGCGGGCACGCACACCTTCAAGCTCGAGGCGTGGGGCGCGGGGAGCGGCTGGGCGTTGCTGGACTTCATCCGCCTCACGGTCGTGGAATCGGCGCCGTAAATGGCCTTTGCGCTCGTCGTCGACAATGCAGCCGTGGGGCGCACGATCACGCCCTCGACGCAGGCCAACAACTACCCGGCGTCGAACCTTCTGCGTCCGTTTGAGCCCACGATGCCGTGGCGGACGACGGCCACGACAGAGCAGACGGCCGTGATCGACCTCGGGTCGGCGTTCGCGCTGGGGCGCATCATCCTGCTGGGGCTCAACTACGCCACGCTGACGCTGCAGGCCAACGCGACGGACTCGTGGGGCGCGCCGACCTACACCTCGGGCACGCTCACGGCCGAGCGGAATCTGTGGACCCAGCGCACGCAGCGGTGCATCTGGGTTGCGCCGCTCGTGGCCGGCGTTACGCCGTCACTGCGCTATGTCAGGCTGGTCATCGCGGCCCAGACGCCGACGGATGGCGCCACGTATTTTTCGTCAAGCGGGATCATTCTCGGCGCCGCGGTGGCCCTGCCGTCGGGTGGAATCCGGATTGATCCCGTGCACGAGACGCTGTCGAACAAGCGAGAGGCGCGAACACCGTCGGGTCGTGTCCAGTCGCAGGTGTTCGGTGAGCCGTATGCGCTCCTGCGGTATCGGCGCCAAGCGCTCACGAGCGTGTCGGGCGCGTTCGATCTGACGGCGATCGAGGCGTGGAAGGAGATTGACCGGCGCCTGGAGGAAAATGTCGGGTTCGGAACCGGCTGGTGCTCAGACAAACCGTGGGAGGCGTTCATCGTGCGATTGGCGAACACGCCACGATGGCCGCTGAGCTATCCCAACGCCATTGACGATCTGGTGCTCGAGGAGATGCGCTGATGGCGATCAACGGGACGGCCAGCGGACCGGAGCGCTATGGGCACATAGTGACCGAGTTTGCGCGGGTGGTTGGCGTGCCGGCCTTTTGTCTGGTCGTCGTGATCGCGTGGTGGATCAGTCTAGAGGCGGGGTGGATCGGCAGCATCTCACGAGAGAATGGCAAGGCGCTGGCCGTTCAACTGAAAGCGCTCGAGCGGATCGAGACAAACCAGGCGCAAGCCACGCGGGATCTGGCGCGGGCGCTGGAGGCGGTGCGGTTCGAGGGGCGCTCGCAGATCAGCCTGGCGACGTGTCTCAGCTACGCAAAAACGGCGGATATCCAGGTTCAATGCCTCGAGCGCTATCGGTCAAGCCTTCCCTCGGCAACAGTGAATCCCCCATGAGCCGACCATATCGAGGGTCGCCCGACGAGCGCATTGGGCCTATGTCTGACGCCTGGGACGCCGCCATCACGTTCGTCCTCGGCATCGAGGGGGGCTACGTCAATGACCCGATGGACGCGGGCGGAGAGACGAAGTACGGCATTAGCCGTCGGAGCTACCCTCACCTCGATATCGCCAGCCTGACCCGGGACGCCGCCGAGAAGATCTACTGGGAGGACTACTGGGCGCCGCTCCGATGCGACCAACTGCCGCCTGCACTGGCTGTGGCTGTCTTCGACGGCGGTGTCAACCAGGGCGTCCCTGCGGCTGCCAGGATGCTCCAGCTCGCCGTACGGGTGCACGCGGATGGTGTGATCGGCCCCCAGACCCTCAACGCGGCCCACGGTGACAGCCAGGGCCTCTCCGTCCCCCGATTCCTGGCCATCCGAGGGGTTCGGTACGCCTCCACACCGGGGTTTGATCTCTACGGCGTCGGCTGGCTAGGTCGTCTGTTCCAGCTGCAGCGTGTCTGCCTCACGGTAGCGGGCCCAGGAGCGGCCGGGCTATGACGGCGCCCGTCCTGGCCTACCTGGCCGGCGTCGCCAGCTCGGGGGCCGTGCTCATGCTCTACACGCGCTTCTTCGCGGTGCACCTCGGGTACTGGCGGTGTTTGCCGTGGGGGTGGTAGCCATGAGCGCAGAGGCCATGTTCGGCGAGTTCATGACGGTGTGGGCATTGGTCCTTCTCGTACTCATCGGCATCGGCAAAGAGTGCCGCGGATGGACGGACCGATGAAGGCCCTCGTCATCCTCCACCCCGTCCGGTGCCCGTTCTGTCGACACATGTTCTTCGAGGCCTCGAAGGGGTGGCTGAGCAACTCGGCCGCGGTGCGGGTGAAGTGCGCAAGGTGTGGCGAATTCACGGCAATGGGCGATTTGATCGAAACAGCGGAGAGTGTGGCACAGCAGGCGTAGAATAAGCGCTCAATAGTTCCTGCCGACGCCGAGGGCCTTGAGCCCCATGCCAGCGCGGCCATGAGGAGACTAGCATGGCTCGATGGCTCTCGGTCCTGGCAATCCTGGCCCTCGCAGCAGCTCCCGCCGAGGCGGGTTTCAACCGTCTCGATCTGACCTGGCAAGACAACTCGGTCAACGAGGCGAATTTCCACGTGGAGCGTAAGCCGGGCGCGTGCTCGGCGGCAGGGACATTCGCGGAGATCGCCACCGTCGGCGCTGGTGTGACCGCATTCGCGGATACCTCCACCATGATCACGGATGCCCCGATCGGGGCGGTGTTCTGCTACCGCGTGCGTGCGAGCGCGCCGGGAACGCCGCTGATCTTCTCGGGATACACGAACACCGCCGAGGGCACCGTGAGCAAAGATCCGTCAAACCTCGTGGTGCGCTGAGTGCGCCCCCTCGGGGTGGCGGGTCCACTCCTCGACGGGTGGATCTGCGTCTGGACAGTGGAGTGATGGTTCTGGCATCGCGGAGACAAGCGTACGTGGCGGCGACGTTTGTCACCGGCACGGACGGGGGGAAGGGGGGTCGAAGGCGTGGCGATCACTGAAGTCGGGAGCGGGAGCCAGAGAGCAGCGACGGGGAACAATAGCGGCGTAGACTCTGCGAGCTTAGCCTTTCCCGGTAACGTCACGTCGGGGAGCCTGCTGATCGTCGCCGGGGCCATGTGGGCATCTGGAGCTGCACCGACCGGAGCGACGGTGACCGATACTCGTAGCACCTCCTACACTGTGGTCGTGGGCACAGTCCCGCCGGGGATGACGTGGCGCACATTCCTCGCGTATGGAGTAGCCCCGAGTGGTGGAGCATGCACGGTCACCGTGAACCCCACGGGCTCGTCAGCGGACCTCTCGTTCTCCATTGACGAATTCGCCGGACAGGATGCGTCGCCAGCCGATGTCGATGGGGGAACCTCCACTGGCCTGTCATCCACGTCCTCGGACAGCCTGACGACGGTCGCTGCAGACGCGCTGATCGTCGGCGTGACGTCTCATGAAGGCAGCACGGGCGCGATTACTCCAACGGGCACGGGCCAGACGCAGATCGGCGAGAACGAGTCGAACTCCGCCAATCAATGTCATAACGCCTGTTTTCGCATCGTCACGACCGCCACGAGTTACACCTTCTCATGGACATTGCTATCCACCCACGATTGGGCCGCCCAGACGCATTCGTTCAAGCCTTCGACGGGTGCCGCCCCCGTGAGTTTTCCGCCAATTCCGCCCGGCCCGAGGCGGGCACTCCTCGTGAGGTGATGACCATGGGCAGAATCTACGCACTCCCGCTCGCACGAACAGCGGTGACGGCCGCCGTTGATCTCGCCGAGATCCTGACCGCGGCGACACACGTGTGCTGCATCCACGCCATCGAGCTCTCGCAGTCGACCGAAGTGAAGGACGCAGAGGAGGAGATGCTCCAGCTCGCGTGGAAATCGGGCCAGACGACGAGCGGATCGGGCGGGAATACGGGCGTCACGCCGATTCCGCGTCTGATCGGCGATGCCGCGCACGGCATGACGATCGAGACGTTCAATACGACGAAGGCGAGCGCGGGAACCATCGTGACACATGGGGTGTGGGACTGGAACGTCCGAATTCCGTTCGAGATGATCTTCACGCCGGAAACACGTCTGTGGATTCCACCGTCCACGCGGGCGACGCTGGAACTCGTAGGGGCGCCGGCTGACTCGGTGACCATCGGCGGACAAATCGTGCTCGAGGTGATCGGGTAACAGGGAGGGGTGAGATGAGCAAGGGCAACACGTTCGAGAATGACCTGCTGAAGCTGATCTTTAACGCGACCGCGATTGCGAACATTGCGGACAACGCGGCCTCGTCGCCACTCACCAATCTCTATGTGAGTCTGCACACGGCTGACGTGGGTGAGGCGGGCGACCAGACCACGAACGAAATCGCCTATACCAGTTACGCGCGCGTCGCCGTGGCCCGAACGTCGGGCGGCTGGACGGTAACGAATAACAGCGTATCGCCTGCGGCGGACATCACGTTCCCGGCCGGGACTGGAGGCAGTGGTACGGCGACGCACTGGGCCGTCGGCACGGCTGCCTCTGGCGCCGGGAAGGTCCTGTACAAGGGCACGATCACGCCAAACATTGTGTGCGGCAATGGCGTGACACCGAAACTCACGACGGCGAGCACGGTCACTGAGGACTAACGATTAGGTCTATGGCGTACGGAGTCTTCCGGCGCTATCCGTTCTCGCGGCGGCTGTCCGTCTGGGTGCCGTCCGCGAGTGGCATCGTCGAGGCGATCGGGTCGACCGCTGGCACCGCGACGGTGCTGGCGGTCGGCGCCGCCCTGGCGGCCGCCGTAGCGTCAAGTGATGGAGTCGGCACCGCCACGGCCGATGGGGCGGCGATATCGACCGCCATCGCCACATCGGATGGGGTCGGGACTGCGACGGGTATCGGTCACGCTCTCGCGTCTGGCGTGGCCTCCTCGGATGGAGCGGCGAGCGTCAGTGCGACAGGAGTCAGCACGGCCACGGCGGCGGGAGAATCCGCTGGGGCTGCGACGGGCCAAGCCTCTGGAGCTAGCATCGCCGAGAGCGTCACGTCGTCTTCTGGTGTGGCGACGGCCCAAGCCGTCTCGGCAGGGGATGGAGTCGGAAGTAGTGACGGTGTGGCGACGGCGACTGGCGTCGGCGCCTCTGTCGCTGAAGCTGTTGGAGGTGCGGCCGGTGTAGGCGCTGGCGCCGGTGTAGGTGTCTCCACTGCTGAGGCGGTCGCGTCGTCCTCTGGGATCGGGGCCGCGACGGGCATCAGCGATTCTGTTGGGGTCGCCTCGAGCGATGGCGTCGCCTCCGTGTCCGGCATTGGGGCATCCGTCGCCGAGAGCGTGGCGACGGTCTCCGGGACCGGAGCCGCGTCCGGAATCGGATCGCAGATCTCGTCGGCGGTGGCGTCCTCTGCTGGTGTCGCCACCGCTGCCGCAGTCGGAGATACGGGAGGATCGAGCGGACAGGCGTCGGGCTCCGCTGCAGCGTCGGCGGTCGGGGCGAGCGTCGCTGAGTCGGTCTACTCTGCGTCTGGAGTCGCGGCGGCGCTCGGCGATGGACAGTCCGTTGCCGCAGCGGTAGCGTCTTCAACTGGTATGGCGACGGCGAATGGAGTCAAGGGGGATCTCACGCCAGACATCCATATCACGACGATCCGTGCTCTGGGCGTGTCACGGCAGACATCGGCACTGGCGCCCGTCCGATCGTCCCGGCACTTGCAACCCACGCGTACGACGGAGGGGGCCTGATGGCGGTGACCGAGATCGTCGAGGGCTGGACGGAGCCGCTGGAGTGGCTCCTTCTCAACGACGGCGCGGCGCCGAGTCAACCGCTCACCGGGACTATTGAGCCGATCATCAAGGACGCGAACGGGATCGTCGTGGACGTGACGGGGGATTCCGCCATCGTCGATGCCGCGACGTGGAAGGTCCGGTACACGCCAGACGCGGCCGATTTCACCGTCGGCACCTACACGATCCGTTGGCAGATCACGCAGGGGGGCGCGGTGTTCTTTTTCCCAAACGGCGCTCCCGACATCATCAGGGTGTATCGACCATGACCTAACCACGAGCTCGCCCACCGTCGCGGCGTCATGAACCGCGACGGCCCACCAGAAGAGAGAGGCCCGACACCGCTAGCGGGGTGCCGGGCCTTTTTCTTTGGGCGACGAAGAGAGAGAGAGAGAGAGAGGAAAAGGAGGATCAGCCATGTGGGGACTCGTGAACTACACCAGATACAAGATCGGGGCGACCTGGCTCGGGCAGCCCGTGCAGATCGTGACCACGCCAGGGAGCAAGTGGCGCGGATGCGTCTACCTGTACAACGACCCGTCTCAGTTCTTCGTGCCCCCTGACCCGAGCAAGCCAGGCGGCTTGGGGGCTGGCGGCGAAGGCTACTGGCCATTCGCGCTGGGACCGGACAAGGCCGGCAATCCCTGGCAACTCGTCGCGCTGCCGGACCCGCCTCCGGGCTCCGAAATGAATGACGACCCGACCGGCGAGATGCTGTCACGTCAAATATTCTGGAATTTCTTTGCGTGGCCATTGGACGCGCAGCACCAGTACGTCGTGCAAGTGACACACGGGGGGTACATCAGCTACGCGGCCCCGCTGACACCGAACGACGGGTACGCGGCTCCAGCCGGTGCCCCGTTCCATCCGCTGTACAAGCACCTCACAGGACGGGGATAGATGCACGTGCGGGCGGGCACCGCGGTCTACGTGCTGATCTGCCGGTGACGGCGAGTGGAACAGGGGCGACGCGGGACGGGGCTGGGCATCGCCCTGATCTACGTCGGGATGTGGCTCGCTGACAAGGCGCAGCTCGGCGTGAAACTGGCGAAGCGAATCATGGGCACGGGCTGCCTCTTGGCGGCCCTGCTCCTCACCCAGAAAGGGGTTTGTATGATTGTTCGTGAATTCGTCGTGGCCTTGATTCTCGTGGTCGGCATCGTCAGCGCGGCCTGCGCGGAACCGGAGCTCAAGCAGGTACGCGTCCCGCACAACGGGCCGTGCGACGGGACTATCCATACCGATGTCCCCGTCTACACCAATACGACGGGCGCTCCGGTCACTCTGGTCACGAATCGTATTCTCATGAGCGGCCACGGCTGGCAGTGGGCGTATCTCTCTAGGGCGCACGACGGATTTTTCCTGGCGTGGGCGCATCTCAACGCAACCGTCGGCCCCTCGGCGTTCGAGACAGATCGCACCCCTCTGGTGCTGCAACCGGGTGAGCGGATCAAGCTCGTGCACACGTGTTTCCCGCCCCACACCTACGAGATCTGGGCCTTCATCGAGTACCGCTAGCCATGCGGACGCTGATACTCGCCGTTCTCGCGCTCGCCCCCGTGGCGCTCTCGCGGCCGCCGTTGCCGACGGTGCAGTGTCACATCTATTGGGTTGGCGGGGCGCCGTGCGAGGTGTGCCGCCTACCCGACGGATCGATCGATCTCTGCGGGATGATCCGGATTCCCCGCGATGGGCACCGATGATCCTCGAGGGACTGTACTACTACCTCATGGTCGTGGATCTCCTCTGGTACGTGGGCCTCGCCACGGTGGGGGCGGTGGCCATCGCGCTCGCCACGCTGCTGTGGTGGGGATGGAGGCGATGATGCGGTTCGGGATCGTGATCCCGTTACTCCTGCTCGTCGGATGTGCCAATGCCCGCGAGCAGAAGTCATACTCCGTCAACGCGCTGGCCCAGCTCGCCCTCGAATCCCAACGCGCCAACGCCGAGTGCATCGAGGCCTACCAGGCCAAGCGCATCGGTAAGGGGAGCGCGGAGAAGTGGTCGGGTGCAGTGGTCCACCTCCAGGAGTGGGCGGAGGGGATCTGCGTGCGCTCCAACGTGGCCGCGCCGTCAGCGTTCGAAGGCCTGGGCCAGGAGTCGACGGCCAAGCTCGGGCACGTGCGTCAGGCCAAGGAGGAGTTCTGCGCGGACGATCGCCGCCGCGGTCGATTCTTCCCCGCGGCGGCCCTGGCTGAGCCAGCCGCGCGGGCCTTGTTCGCGGTGCTCCTCGACTGGTGGCGCTCTCGTCAGGAGACGCCAGAGGAGCGGGACAGAGCATGGGTGCGGATGCAGGAGGAGACGGACCGAGCGTGCGAGCGGTTGCACGAGATCACGCCGCCGGTACAGTGACGCGCTGGCCGCCCGCCGTCGGGTATGTCGTGCGGATCGGTCGGCGCCTGTACGGGCATCGCATCCTCATGCGGGAGGCGACGGCCCGGGCCAACGCGGAGCGGCTCGGCGGCCGGGTGGTCCCCGTGTACCTGATCCATGACTCGCTGCTCGTGGCTCGGCCTCGGACGGAGGACGTCGGGTGATGTGCCTGCCAGACGGCCCCCTGCTGGCCCTGGCTGCCGTCGTGTTCGCCGTGGGCGCAGTCGCCGGCTATGTCATACGCGGGGAGTGCGGATCGTGACCCTCTGCGCCTCCTGCGGGCTCCAGATCAGGGACGAGTCGGACTGCGCTCATCATCCGATGCCCGACAGGCCGACGCGCGGCACCTCCCCCACGCGTCCAGCCGGCTGGTCGAGTGCTTTGCCCTTTTTGGTCAGCGCGTGGTCTGCCTCGCCGACCGTCACGAAATCGGGGCAATCACACGTCGCAGCTTATCCAGCACTCCCTGATCCGCCGGAGAGAGGCGCTCCGCTCTCTTTGCCAGAGAATCGCGCCGGTCCCTGAGCGACGAAAGGAAATCATCCCATGCTTCTTCGTATGTCCAGCCGTACCCTTCCTCATCGAAGAGCACGGAGCTGATGAGCACGCCCTCCTTGCTCCACTCGACTGAGGCGTACACATCCTCTGTTAGGACGAGCCCCGGGTCTCCTGGGATGACCGTGCCGCCCTGGATCGTCAAGAATTCAGGCGCGACGACCTGATCCATGGGGAGATCGGGTGAAAACAAGACCATCTTCTCCACGAGCTTTTGGGGGCTCGGCAGTAACGCGACTGCGTCGGGGTGATAAGCCTTCGAAGTCGTCATCGCAGGCCCCCTCCTCCCTTCAATGTTCTCATAGGACCCCGGTCCAGTGAACCGGGGGTCCTATAGGTTTGGCGGGGAGGTGGCCGAGTCCGGTCAAAGGCGCCCGACTTCAAATCGGGAGACGGTGCTCATCCCACCGCCCAGGGGCTCAAATCCCTTCCTCCCCGATCACGCCGCCGGTACAGTGACGCGCTGGCCGCCCGGCGAGCGGCAGAACCTCACGATCAGGATGGCGTGCTGAGAAGAAGAGCGATCTCGGTTTTGACCGTCGTCGAACCGGATCTAGTCGAAACCACGGTGGGCTCAGTCAGGTCCACGACTCCGACAAGGCCCCGAAGCTGGCTCCTCAGTTCCTCACT
>Ga0187893_10001940_pt1 | contig 47182 bp, 40 predicted proteins | sample MA1701074metaG_FD_139574 | JGI IMG/M metagenome (GOLD analysis project Ga0187893, IMG submission 139574) | White microbial mat communities from a basaltic lava cave in the Kipuka Kanohina Cave System on the Island of Hawaii, USA - MA170107-4 metaG ... | reverse complement strand
GGTCGAATCCGCCGTAGGCGTCGAGGATCGCGAGCACGTCTCCGATGTCGATGAAAGGTGGATCGTTGCCCGTGCAGGGGGGATCCACGTCGCCGTTGACGCAGTCCTCGATGTTGTTGTACCGGGCCAGAATGCATGTCACATCGCCGATTTCGACGATGCTGCTACGCGTGCTCGCCGGTCAAATGCACGGCGGCAACAAATTACGGTGCCTCAACGACGCTCAGGTCATCCTGCTCGGCGGACTCGTCCGTACCAAGCGGATACCGACCCATACCGCGATGACTCCGTTCGTCGGTCCTCCCCATTTTCATCCGGGATGGCGAGGGCTGCCATCATGAGTCCTGGTGCGCGATTCCTATCTCGCACCCGCCCCTTGCGGAATCCCTTCCCGACGAAGTCGCCGGATCGCCCGTGAGCGTCCCGTTCCCGCGGTGCGCCCCTTCGCCGGAAAGGATTCCGGCAATACTGCGTGCGAGAACGGATTCTCGCACGAGCGATGGATGGGGGATTTCGGACCCGCGATGCTCGCTCGCGGTTCCGGCTCTAATTCTCCTTCGTTGCTCAATGGCTCCCTGGCTCTGGGCTATGATGTTTCACGATGCCCCCCATGCTCACCTTCATTCTCGGCTGCACCGGCACGGGCAAATCCGAGCTCGGTGTCGAACTCGCCCGACGAACCCGCGGCGAAATCATCAGTATTGATTCGATGCAGGTCTATCGCCGCATGGACATCGGAACGGCCAAGCCATCGATCGAAATCCGCCGACAGATCCCGCATCACCTCATCGACGTCGTCGAGCCGTCGGAGGAATTCTCCGTGGCCGAGTATGTCAAGCTCGCCGAAGCCGCCATCGCCGACATTTGTTCAAGGGGCCGGCCGATCTTTGTAGTCGGCGGCACGCCGCTCTACATCAAAGCGCTGAGCGAAGGCCTCTTCGAAGGGCCCAGCGCCAACGAAGACGTACGCCGCCGACTCGAAGAGGAGGACCGCACGCTCGGCCGCGAAGTGCTCTATCGCCGAATGCGCGACGTCGATCCCGCAGCGGCTGAGCGAATTCACCCCAACGATCTTCGACGCATCGTCCGCGCCATTGAAGTCCATGAACTCACGGGAGTGCCGATCAGCCAATGGCAACAGCAATGGGACCGCCAACGAACGAATTACGATTGCATTTTCATCGGTCTCCGCCGCGACCGCGAGGATCAAAGTCGGCGAACCAACGAACGCGTCCGCTGGATGATGGCCGACGGCCTTGTGGAAGAAGTGCAAGCGTTGCTGGCCGAACCTAGGCCGCTGGGCACGGCCGCCCGGCAGGCCTTGGGTTACGCCGAGATCCTTCAACATCTCGAAGGAAAGCTGACCCTTGATCAAGCCGTGGAAATGATCAAAATAAACACCCGCCGGTTCGCCAAGGCCCAGCGGACCTGGTTCAAGCGGTTCACCCAAACGGAGTGGGTGGACGTGGGGCCTGACTCCGCGGCAGAATCATTGGCCGCCGAATTGATGGATCGCAAAGGGTCTTCGTGGTTGCACTCACCGAAATGACCAACTGGGCCGTCGATTTGATTGACGTGCGCAAGACGTACGGCCGGTCCATCCACGCGCTTCGTGGAGTCAACATTCAAGTGGGCCGCGGAGAAATCTTCGGGCTGTTGGGTCCCAACGGCGCGGGAAAAAGCACGCTAGTGAAGATCATGATGACCGTCGTTGGGCCGACTCATGCGCTAGGAACGGTGCTGGGCCGGCCGCTCGGCCACCGCGGAAAGCTCGCCCGGATCGGCTATCTTCCCGAGAACCATCGATATCCAAGGTACCTGACCGGCGTCAAGTTATTGGATTTCTACGCGGCGCTGGCCAAAGTTCCGAAAGCCACGCGAAGCCTGAGGTCGAAGGAGCTCCTCGAGCGCGTGGGCATGACCTCGTGGGCCGACATGCGCATCGACAAGTATTCCAAGGGAATGTTGCAGCGGCTCGGCGTCGCCCAAGCGCTGATGAACGATCCCGATTTGGTCGTGCTGGACGAACCCACGGATGGGCTGGACCCCGTTGCGCGGCGGGACGTGCGGCAGCTCCTGATGGAACTCCGCCGCCAGGGCAAGACCGTGTTTCTGAACTCGCACTTGTTGAGCGAAATGGAACAGGTCTGCGATCGCGTGGCCATCCTGGTTGACGGGCTTGTCGCCCGGCAGGGAACAATCCGCGAACTGACGGACCAGGTCCTCGATTGCCGTATCACGATTTCCGGAGAGATCACCGAGATTCAGGCGAAGCTCACGGCCATGGGCGTGCGAATCGACGGGCGATCGTTGATCGTGCCCGGTTCGTCGCGGCAGAAAAGCAACGATGTGATCGACGTGCTTCGATCGGCGGGAATCGGGATTGAAAGTGTGCAGCCAAGACGCATGAGCTTGGAGGAAGTGCTGGTCGAGGCGATTGGTTCGCCGGGCTCGAGAGTCCCGGCCGCGCCGGGCGCGGTTCGTTCCCCGGCCGATGTCTTGCGTGGAGAGGCCAATAGGGATCGCTCGAAAGGCGATTAACTTTGTACGACAGTGGATCGGTTGAGTTCCTGACGGTGAATTATGCAGTTCTGGGCTCTCTTGGTGGATAGTTTTCGCGAATCCCTGGATCGCAAGATTTTCTGGGTGATGGCGGCGCTCACGATGATCGTGACGCTGGCGATGCTTAGCGTCGGATTTGAAAGCGATCGTATCGTGTTGTTTTTCGGAATGTGGGAGCCCAGGACGGACCACTTCAACCCTTTGACGATCATGGGGCGGTCGCGCATCGCGGGGATCGTCGTGCACGGATTGATGGATTTCTTTCTGGGAACGATCGGTGTGGTGTTGATGATCATCGCGACCGCGGGCATGTTCCCGAGCTTCACCGAGCGCGGAGCGATCGACGTCGTGCTCGCCAAACCCATCGGCCGTTGCCGGCTGTTTCTCCTCAAATACGTAACGTGCCTGGTATTCGCCTTGGTTCAGGCGTCGTTGTTTGTCGTTCTAACGTTTTTGGCGATGGGGTTGCGATGGGGCGTCTGGGTGCCGGGGTATCTGATTTCGATTCCGCTGCTCGTGATCCTGTTCAGTTACGTATTCTGTGTTACCGTACTCGTGGGAGTGAAAACACAGAGTACGATCGCGGCGATCCTGCTGAGCATCGCCGCGTGGGTTCTCTTCGCGACGCCCGCGGTGGTGCTGACCTTTTTTGACAGTTACCCCGATCTTAAGAAGAACAAGCAGGTGTATCAGGTTGTCCGCGTGGCGGCCTGGATCCCTCCCAAGACGTCGGACATTCCCTATCTGGCCGCCCGGTGGTCCCAAGCCGGGACGAGTGTGGACCTGCTTCCTGAATCGGTTTTTATGGCGGGGACCGACGAGGACCGCGAGCAAATGCGGGCGACGAAGAAAGTGGAAGAGGATTTGTTGGCGAAGAGCCCCTGGATTTCGATCGGCACGTCGCTGGCCTTTGAAGCGGTGGTCCTTTTGGCGGCGATGTGGTCGTTTGCGAAAAGAGACTATTAGACCGGCCGGTTGCCGGCAATTACGAATTACCAATTGCCATTTACGAATGTCGAAGCGAAACGCAATGGGGGATTCACGGCCATGAAGTTCGCGAAACGAAGTCCGAGTACGGCAATCGTCCTTGGTACAACATTCATCCTTGGTTGCGATCCGGTTGTTCCTCTGGAGCAGGATGCAGAGGTGGTCGTGGTGATCGCGGATACGCAAGAGCCGGTTGTGGGAGCTCAGGTCACGCTTGCTCGAGGGGCGGACGGTCTCGCATCCGAAGACTGTGCAAATTTTGCCAATCCAATCGATCAGACGAGAACGGACGCGGATGGAAAGGCCCTGCTCGAAATCACCACGGTATGTATCGGGGGCATCTTTGGCGGCTGCCCGGAGGTGGCGACGGTTTCGGTGGCGGGCGAGACATTTTGTTTCGAGGTCGAACTCGGAGCCGTCCGTGAGATCATTATCGGCGAGTTGCGCGCGGGAGCGACTCTGGAGGGCGCTTCCTATGACCTTCGCGTGGAGTCGATCGGCGCGCCGCGGGAGCCTGAATCTGATTGACTCCAGGATTAATGCCTCGCCTTCGGTCCCGCCAGTCGATTCGTGCGGGCTACGTTGGAACCCATTTTTCGTCACGATTCTGAAATTGGAAAATGGGGAATGCCGATCCGCGGGTTTACGCGGAGCCAGACAGATATTGTGGTGAGCGAGAATGCTTCCTTCGTCATGGCCGATTCGATTCGTTCTAAAATGAGTCGACGGTTCGAACATCGGGACGTCCACAATCGTGCGTGTTGAACGGGACACCCGCTCACGGTGGCTCCATCATGGAAGTTCATTTTCGTTGTGTCCGTTGCCACTACGACCTCACCGGTCTGCCGTGCCCGCACCATTGCCCCGAATGCGGATTTGCCTACGACGAGCATTTCCGATGTTGGGGACCGCGGCCGATGTCCAAATGGGATTTGGCCGTGCCAATCCTGTTCGTGTTATTCTTCGCTACCGGGTTGTCCATGTTCCTGAAACGAATGACCGGTCTGGCTCAATTGGGTACGGCAGGCGGACTTGTGTGCATGTTGATTGTCCTGGCGGTGAACATCGCGGTTCTGCGTGGAACCCGGCGAGGTCCCACGTTCGCGATCTCTCCCTTGGGGATCTTCATCCGGGGCATCGGCAAAGGCACGGTGATCCCTTGGGGCCAAGTGGGCAGGGTTTCGCGAGGGGAGCGGACGCATCAAGTCACCGTTAATCGGTTGAATGCGTTCCTGCCGAGCGAAGTAAGCGGGGTGTTCGACAACGCGGACGAGGCCGAGGAGTTTTGCCGCCTTGTCGGCGAAGGCAAACGGCGGCATTTCCATGAGGTCCGCATGAAAGCGAGACACGTTGAGGAACCACGGCCGACGTCTTTATTGTGAAGATTCGGTTGCATGAACCCGCTCATTCCAATCCTTTGATCATTTGTGCTGCCGGTTATTGGCCTTGACAGGGGTCCGAATCGGCCGTAAGTATGAAGAACCCGGTTGGCGTGCATCCGGGCGTAGCGAGCGGCACGGGCGACACGAATAACGGCGTCCGGTGCATTCGTGATTTGGATTCGACCGTCCCGTAATCCGCACTGTTCGCCGATGCTCCGCGCGATATTACCGGTGGATAATAAGGTCGAACACCGTCGTTGCGCTGATGCAACATTTGTCGCTCGCATCCCATGTCTGATTCGTTAATCTGCTGGACAAACCGTACCGGGAATGCCATACGATGAATCAGGCACAGGCAGTGGAATCTTCGGAAGCAGTCAACCCGTCAACGGGGGGCGAAGTGGAACCCGCCCTGGTCAGGTCCACGGGGGAGGATCGAAGCGTGATGACTCCGGAAGCCGTGCAGGAAGCGGCACAGTTGGATGCGGAGATTGCGGCCGCCATGTCGGGCATGGCCCCAGCGGATCTGGCCGAGCTATGCAGCGGGGCTCACACTTCTGCGGGCTCCGGGGCCACGCCGCTGGATAGCGCTACCGTGGAACCGGGAACGGCGCTGGTCGGCACCGTGGTGGGGTTTTCAGACGACGAGGTGTTTCTGGAGTTCGACGCCAAGAGCCAGGGAATCCTGCTGCGTTCGCAGTTCGGTAAGAAAGAAGTAATCGACATCGGACGCCGCGTGGACGTGGTCGTGGATCGCTACGATTCCGATTCGGGAATGCTGGCGGTCAGCCGCAAGGGTGCGGTTCAACGGGCAACCTGGACCAATCTGGCCGTCGGAATGATCGTCGAAGGAAAAGTGACCGGGCTGAACAAAGGCGGCCTGGAGGTGGATTTGAAAGGCGTTCGGGCGTTCATGCCCGGATCGCAAGTCGATCTTTTTCCGATGCGCGATATTTCCGTACTGATCGGACAATCCGTCCGCGCGGAAGTGATCGAACTGGACCGCAAGCACAAGAATGTATTGGTCAGCCGCCGAAAGCTGCTGGAACAGGAACGGGCGGAAACTCGCGAAAAGCTCAAGGCCGAGATTCAGGTCGGACAGGTCCGCAAAGGGGTGGTGGGCAATCTGGCCGAATTCGGTGCGTTCGTCGATCTGGGCGGCATGGACGGCCTCATCCACATTCGCGACTTGAGCTGGGGGGTGGTGGAAAACGTCTCCGACGTGCTGAAGCCTGGACAAGAGGTTGAAGTCAAGATCCTCAAGATAGACGGCAAGCGCGATCGGATTTCGCTGGGTCTCAAACAAGCACTTCCGGATCCTTGGGTGCATGTCTCCGATCGATTCCCGGCCGGCGCCGCTTTGAAGGCCCGCGTCGTCCGCATTGCCGATTTCGGAGCCTTTGCCGAGGTGGAGCCGGGCATTGAAGGTCTGATTCCGGTCAGTGAAATGGCTTGGCACCGGGTGAATAGCTGCTCCGAAGTCGTTTCGGTCGGCGGCATGGTGGATGTGAAAGTAATCCGCGTCGAGGCGGAAAAACGGCGCATGGCCCTGAGTATGAAGCAGGCCCTGCCGGACCCCTGGGACGGTATCCTAGAGAGCTTCGTCCCGCAGTCGATGGTCAAGGGAACGGTCACGCGGCTGGCGAACTTCGGCGCGTTCGTGCAGATTGCGGCGGGAGTCGAGGGGCTGATCCATATTTCCGAATTGTCCGACCGGCGAGTCAAATCCGCGAAGGAAGTCGTGGATGTCGGTAACGAAGTTGAGGTGCGCGTGCTGGGGATTGATCGCGAGAACCGGCGAATCTCACTCTCGATGAAACCGGCCTACGATGCTTCTGCCGCCAAGGCGGAGTCGGCCGGCGAGGCTTCCAAGGTTGAACCCGCGGCCAAATCCAAGAAGCGAAAGAAACCTCTCCGCGGTGGATTAAGTTGGGAGTGGTAGGCCGATCGCCGGCATTCCTCGAACGAAATAGGACCGACTGTCGTTTCACGAACCAAGTCGCCCTCCGGCCGTCGCTTTCGTGGCGAATGCGCCATCGATCATTTCTGATCGGGCATCTCGAAGGCCGAATCGTCTCGCTCATCCCGGAATTGACCGGGCGATCAGGCTTGGAATACCCTTACGCCGGGCTAATGAGATTTACCTTCGTCGATCGCATTCTTGAACTGGATGCTGGGCGCCGGATCGTGGCCGTCAAGGCGGTCACGCTCGGTGAGGAGTATCTCGCCGATCATTTCCCGACGTTTCCGGTTCTGCCTGGCGTCTTGATGCTTCAGGTCTTGATCGAGGCAGGTGAGTGGCTGGTTCGAGAGTCGTTGGGGTTCACGGTCGGCCCGATCTTGCTTCGCGAGGTAAAGAACTTAACATTCAAGAGCTTTGTCAAACCGGGTAGTTTGCTGACGGTCGAGGTGCAGGCGCGAGGCATCACCGCGGCGGGAAGTGAATTGGAGGGCGTCGGTCGTTGCGGAGAGGTTGACGTGATTCGTGGACGCTTTGGGCTGAGGCATGGAGTCCTTCCAGGCGGAGCCGGTGAAAACCCGACGGAAATTGCCCGTGCCCTCGAACGGGAAAGAAACGCGCTGGCGTACCTGCGACGGTGAATTGGAGCGGGTCTCGAGCGGGAGAGTGTCCGGCGCCGAGCATAGGCGTGTGCCACAAAGATCTTCCAAGGAGAAAGCACGAATATGGCTGCGAACCAGGATGAAGTTTTCGAAAAAGTTCGACATGTTCTGACCGATGCGCTCGGGGTGGACGACGATGAAATCACGAAGGGAGCGACCCTCCAAGGAGATCTCGGAGCCGAAAGCATCGACTATCTGGATATCGTATTCCGGCTGGAGAAAACGTTCGGGATCAAGATTCCCAAGGGAGAGTTATTTCCCGACGACATTTTGAACAATCCGGAATTCGTGGATAAGGATCGGGTGACGTCTGCCGGACTGGAGCGACTGAAGGCAGCCATTCCTCATGCGGACTTCTCCAAGTTCGAGAAATCTCCCCTCGTTTCCAAGATGCCGGACTTGTTTACCGTGCAGACGATTGTGAACTACGTAGAGGGCAAGCTGGTGGCGGCGTGAGCGGGAACGAAGTATGGCGAATTCAGAATGCTGAATGCGAAAAAAATCGGCGGTCGTTTCTCCATGTCGAGACCCTTCTGAAAGCGGCGCGCCAATGCGGTGGATTTGGATTGATTCGTTTGTCGAGTTTGTGCCTCGGGTGCGGGCGTCGGCGGAAAAATGCGTGACGCTGGCGGAAGAGGCCATGCAGGATCAGGGCTTCGGTCCGCCTGTCTTTCCCCCGACCTTGATGATCGAGGGCATGGCCCAAACCGCGGGAATCCTGGTGGGGGAATCTCGTGGGTTTTCAGAGAACGTGATCCTCGCCAAGATACGCCGGGCGTCCTTCGAGGGATACGCTGGCCCCGGGGACCGTCTTCGCTACGATGCGGTCGTGGATTCCTTGGATGATCAGGCGGCGATGACTTCGGGTATTGTGCTCCGCAATGGCGAGCCGATCGGCCGCGTGGACCTGATGTTCTCGCACGTGAATCAGGCGGCGCGAGTGCTGGACCTGCCCGATCACAATTTCGTATTCACCGAGCAATTCATGTCTCTGTATCGCTCGTTCTGCAAGAGCGGATCGAACGAAGGGAAGCCCGTCCATGGCGGGTAAGCGGCGCGTGGTCATCACCGGTCTGGGCGTAGCGGCGCCGGTCGGGCTGGGCATCGAATCGTTCTGGGACGGACTGTTGGAGCGACGCTGCGGGTTGCGCGGTATCGAGGCGTTCGATGCTTCCGGATTGGCGTCGCGGGTGGGAGGGGAACTGCCGGAGTTTCAGCTCGGCGATTCGATTCCCAAGACATATCGAAAGAGTGCCAAGGTCATGGCACGCGATATCGTGATTGCGGTGGTCTGCGCGTATCATGCGGTCCGCGACGCCGGACTCCGAACCAAATGCATCATCGAGCGCGGCGAGGCGGACGGTCCATCCAACGTGGACAGTACACGGTTCGGGGCGAACATCGGCTCCGGATTGATTTGTGCCGATTTGCAGGAACTTGCCGGGGCGTTGGCGACGTCCGTCGACGAGGACGGGGCCTTTAGCCTGGCGAGGTGGGGCGTCGAGGGGATGAACAACCTGACGCCGCTGTGGCTTCTGAAATTCCTGCCCAACATGCTCGCGTGTCACGTCACCATTGTCCACGATTGCCAGGCGCCTTCCAACACCATTACGTGCGGCGAGGCGTCGAGCCACCTGGCGATCGGCGAGGCGTTTCGAACGATCGCACGTGGAGCGGCGGACGTTTGTATTTGCGGAGGGGCGGAAAGCAAGATGAACCCCATGGCCGTGGCGCGAGCGATGCTCCTGGGCCGCTTGAACACGAAAAGCAATGACGACCCCAAGGGCGCCTGCCGTCCGTTCGGCGCGGGTCGATGCGGCACCGTCGCGGCGGAGGGAGGGGGCTTGACCATTATCGAATCTCTGGATCACGCCCGGGCGCGAGGGGCAAGGATTTATGCGGAAGTCGCAGGGTTCGCGTCGACGAGCAATCGCTATAGTTGGTCCCGTCCTGATCCGCAGGGTCGGCCGATCGCGCTGGCCCTTGGGAGGGCATTGTCGGATGCAGGGATCGTTTCGGGGGACGTATCGCTTGCCGTTCCCGACGGGCTGGGGCTGGACGAGCACGACGCGGCGGAGGCACGGGCGTGGAAGAGCGTTTTGGGTGAGCACCTTCCTCGAATTCCGGCGCTGAGCACGCGCGGGGCCAATGGGAATTGCGGGGCAGGCGCGGGAGTGTTGGAGTTCTCGGCTATGACGATGGCTTTGCATCGCAATACGGTCCCGGCGTCACTGAACACGGATCGTCTCGATGCGGAATGTGCGTTTCGGTTTGTGCAGGCGGACCCCATCGATTCGGCAATCGATTACGCCGTCAGCACGTCGTCGGCGCTGGCCGGGGGCCAGTCGTCAGCGCTGGTGATCCGGCGCTTTAAGGAGTAACGTGGTGATCCGTCGCGTCGTCATCACGGGGATGGGTTGGATCACTCCGCTCGGCCACGATATCGAAAGCGCGTGGAAGCGCATGCTTGAAGGTGCGACGGGGATCGGTGCGACCACGCTTTTCGATGCCCGGACGTATCCGACCAACTTTTCAGCGGAGATCAAGGGGTTTTCGCTTGGCGATGTGATGTCCGACCGCGTGGGTCATCACGAAAATGCCAGCCGCAATACGCAATTCGCGTTGGCTTCCGCGGTACAAGCGTGGCGACACTCGAAGCTGGATGTCCACAAGGAACTGAATTCCGAACGAGTGGGCATCTACCTGGGCGGTGGCGAAGGGCCGTTGGATTTTTGGCCCTTTACGGAAGCGGCCGTCGCGGGATGTCGAAACGAGCAGGGACAAACGACCCCGCTCGACACGGTCCGATGGTCGCGGGTCGCCATGAATCGCCTCAGCCCGGTCAAAGAGCTTGAACAAGAGCCCAATCTTGCCGCGGGGCACCTGGCCGTTCAATTCGGCGCGGAAGGCCCCAGCTTCAATACGTTGACGGCTTGCGCCGCCAGCACCCAGGCCATTGGTGAGGCCACGCAAACGATCCGTTACGGCGACGCGGACGTGTTGATTTCCGGCGGCACGCACAGCATGATCCATCCATTCGGGGTGACCGGATTCAACCGCTTGACAGCGCTTTCTGTTCGCAACGATTCATGCCTGACCGCGTCGAGGCCGTTCGACCGAACGCGCGACGGATTCGTTCTCGGCGAAGGTTCGGGCATTCTGATCCTGGAAGAATTGGAGCACGCCCGGGGTCGCGGGGCGCCCATACTCGCTGAGATCATCGGGTACGGATCGACGGCGGACGCCTTTCGGATCACGGACATCCATGAGACCGGACGGGGGGCGGTGGCCGCCATGATGACCGCGATGAAGAACGCGGGCGTGTCGCCCGGCGACATCGATTATATTTCCGCCCATGGGACGGGAACCGAGGAAAATGACAAGACCGAGACGCTCGCCATTCGCTCGGTGTTCGGAGAGCGGGCCAAGAGCATTCCCATTTCCAGCATCAAGAGCATGATCGGGCACCTGATTGCCGCGGCGGGCGCCGTGGAGTTGATCACGTGCGTATTGGCGATCCGCGACGGGATTGTGCCGCCCACGGTGAACTACTCGACCCCCGATCCCAATTGCGATCTGGACTACGTGCCCAATCGGGCACGGAAGGCGGCGGTTCGATGCGCCTTGTCCAACAGTTTTGGTTTCGGTGGGCAGAACGATACGCTGGTCGTGCGAAGATTTGAGGAATGAAATCGTCTGCCAACTGAGTCCCGATCGCTCAGAATCTGTCGATGCCGTTGAAAAGCCGATTCCTCCTCACGCCGAGTTTATCCGCAAGCGCGGCAATCCTCGATCGAAACGCCAAGAGCCTCAACCATGGCGAACGAATACCTTGCTCGCCGCCACTCACGGCGATTCCTTGCAGACATCCGCGGTGTCTAGCACGCTGGTTCAATTTTTCGCCGGCGGTCTAAGACCAAAAACTCTTATTGCCCAAAAACCAAAAACACTACAGCGGTGCGACCCCAGCGCTGCGGTGGCTCGCCCGTCACAGACAGCCGACCATCGATCTACTCAGGAATGTCGGTCACGAACATGTGGCCTGGTTCGTGGGTGATGGCCAGGTCGAGCCGGGCCTGGAGGATGGCCTCCATCGGCGTAACTCCACAAGCCCAGAATACTGGGATTTCGCCGGGTCGGATGGTCACGGAGTCGCCGTAGTCGGGATAGTGAAGGTCGGAGATTCCGATCGCGGACGGGTCGCCCAAATGGATCGGCCCACCGTGAGCAAGAGGGAACTGTTCGGTGATTCGGGCGGCCTGCTCAGCTTGCGAGGGCGTCATCGGGCGCATTGAAACCACAAGAGGTCCTCGAAACGGCCCGGCGGGTTTGCACTCGATATGGGTTCGGTACATGGGGACGTTGCGGCCTTGCTCGATATGCCGCACGGGCAGGCCTGCCTCGATCAACGCCCTTTCAAAGGTGAACGAACAACCGAGTAGAAACGCGACGAAGTCGTTTTGCCACAGATGAGTGATGGACGTCGGCCGGTCCACACTGATGCCGTCGCGCAAGACGCGATAGCGGGGCACATCGGTGCGAAGGTCCGCTCCGGGGGCTGGGTCCTTGGGTTCAAACGATCCGGCTGCGGTCATTTCCAACTGGGGGCATGGGCGCGGGTTCATACGGCAGAAAGCTGCAAAATCGCCGGCCACCGCGACGCGGCAAATGACGAGATTGGCTTGTACGTATCCCGGTGCCAGGCCGCACGTGGGCCCGGTGTGCTCCCCGGTTCGGCAGCGCTGCCGAACCTCGCGAGGACCGAGGAAACTGGACTCCACGGAATGGAAATCGGCGTGCTGCTGGGGCGTTACCACCGGGTTATTGTATCGCGTGTTCTGGGTCAGGGCCTCCGCAAAGATCGAGGCCGCGGCGCGATAGTTGTTCCCCGGCTGCATGGAGACACTTATCGTCGGGGCGGAGGATGCAGCGACAGGCGAACGGTCAGGGGAAGGGGGCGCCGAAGCGGGATTGGAAGGCGGCGTAGTCGCGAAGGTCCACCCACGAGTCGCCGCTCAGCTTGGCCAGGTTACAGCCCAAGGGCGGCAACGCGCCGGGTCCGGCAAGGCAAGCGACCATGCCGACGTGGTCGGCAGAATCCACCCGGCCGTCGAGGTTCAGATCGCCCCGAAGGGCCTTGAGGCCCAGGCTGTGAAGCCCACCCGCGGCGACGGCGATAAAATCGGCATTGGGCGCGGGGAGGTTGGTCTGACCGAAGTCGTTGCGTCCCCAGGCCGCGACGGAGCCGTCGGACTCGAGGCCCAGGCTGTGATCAAGACCCGCGGCGACAGCGATGAAATCGGCATTGGGCGCGGGGACGATCGACTGACCAAACTCCGGAAAGTAACCCGTGTTCGTCTGCCCCGCTCCCCAGGCCACGATGGAGCCGTCGGTCATGAGGGCCAGGCTGTGATCCCTGCCCGCGGCGACGGAATGGAAGGGTCCGCTCAGGTCCACGCCGACCACCTGTGAGCCCCACCCGACGATTGAGCCGGTGGGGCCTTCGTCGCCGGCTTGGGTTTTGAGTGGGGCGGTGAGCAGGCCGATCGCGGTGAGGACGGCTAAGGACATGCTGATGTTGCGGGGCGGTTGCATCGGCTGGGCTCCTTTGAACCGACATTTTTGCAATGGGCGCGTTCCTGCAAGACGCTCGCGGGCCGACCGCGCCTTCTACTCGCAGCGACGGCAGAATCAAAAACGCTTTTCCACCGTGCTTCCCGGGGGTGGACAGGAGGCCATACGAGGTGCCCGGGAATTGGGCGACGCGTCGGCACGATCCGCCCCTCTCTCTCATCCGCATGAAACGGTTTGGCGATTCGATGGCCTCGATCCTACCAACTTGATACGCCCGAGGTCACCCCCGGTTCACTGATTTTCGGAAAAACCCGCGGCCCTTGCCCCGGCAGGCGAGTTCATAGGTAGATGCATGGGCAGCGCTTCGGAAGCAATTCCGCTCAATCGAGTCGCCAGGACAGCGCTCAAAAGGTCTTCGGGAAACGGATGATTCGCAACACCGAGCGATTCGGTCCGGCCGTCGATGTTGCAATACACCTCGCCGTTGTACGACCAGGCCCCGCGGTCCACTTCCTGCTTGGCACTGACGAAAAAAGTCCGCCCGCGATGCTTGCGGGCCAAGGGGCGGATTCGGGGATCGTCGAAGTTGAGGATGAGCACGTCGTCCGGGCGGTGATTCATGAAAATGCGGCTCTTGGTTCGGGCGTACTCCGCCACGGAACGGTGCCGATCCAAGTGGGCTTCGTCAATATTGAGCAGGATGGCGACGTGAGGCCGAAAGCTCACCACGGATTCGAGTTGAAAGCTGGAGACGGCCACCGCGATAGGGAGAAACTCCGATTTCCGATTGCCCATTGTCGGTGCGAAGCGGAGATCCCGGCGCGCCGGGGCCGATGGATTGGCGTATCCATCACGATCCAGTACCAATTCCGAAAGAGGTCGCCCGCGGTTGCCGCCAATGGGGATATTCGTGCCGGCGTCGAGAAAGAACCGCTGAATCATTTCAACTGTGGTTCGCTTTCCGATGGTCCCGGAGACGGCGATCAATTCGGGATCGCAAAGCTGAAAGGCCATTTCCAGCTCGCTCATCACCGGAATACCTCGATGATGAAGGGCGGAAACGATGGGAGCGTCTCCGCGCACGCCGGGGCTGGTGACGACGCAATCGCAGGAGCCGAGGAATTCGATGGTATGCTGACCGGTTTCCACGCCCTCGACGACCAAACCGGCATCGAGGGTGACACCGCGCTGATCGGAGATTCGAACCCTGTGGCCGCAACGGGTTAGGAGCTTGGCGGCGCCTCGCCCGGTTTCGCCATAGCCCACAACGCCGACGAGGAGAGGCTCGCGGCGTTCGAAGGGAGAGGGCGTGATTTGACGGCGGATGTTTTCGATCATTCGTGCGCTTTCCGAAAGGCCGCGGCCATCCACCGTCGATTCGCGGAGGTGGGTGACTCCGTCCACGGCGCCGCCGATGTTTACCAACCGTTCGATGTCCTCAAGGAGTTCATGGGTGGCGGGGAGCAAGTCCCGACCTTCGAGCACCGACAACGCGCCGACAAGTCCATAGGCTCCCCAGTTGGATATTCCGGCTGCGATGCAGAAGTCGGTGGGCACAATACTGGCAATCAGGGGTCCGTGTTCGATGGTGGCCAAGGCGTCGGCGAATACTTTTCCCATTCCGATCTCGTTGCCGCCGTCGCCGATGCCAATGGTGGAAATCCCACGGCGGGCGGCCTCGATAAAGAGATCGTCCAGCGGCGTAGTGGTTTCGCTGATATCGAATCCGCGCATGTTGCGATACCGGCCGTCGGATCCGCGGCCGACGCGTTCGATGGAAAGCAAGTGCGTGGGACGAGCCGAATCAAGGTAGTCAACCGGCTCAAGGAGCGGTTCGATGCCGATGGCCCGAAACAAGCGAGCGTTTGCCTGATCGGTGATGTAATCCACGTGGATGCCGAGCCGGCGCAAGGCAAGCCCCAGGGCCTTGGCGCCGGGCGGTCCGTCGGTTTCACCGGCGCGGGCCTCGGAGATGAAAAATCCGCTGACCATTCCGATGCGACGACCAAGGCGCAAGGACTGGGCGGCAAGGCGCAGCTGATCGGCGACGACCAGGCCGAAGACGTTTCGATCGCCGGGGTCGGTGGCGATGACGTTTTCAATCGATGAAATTCGAGGGTGGATGCTCACGGAAATCTCACGAAGGGAATTGTTTGGATCGCAATGCGCCGATCATGGTTGATCGTATCCCCCGCCGCCGGGCGTTTCCAACGTCAGACGGTCACCGGTGTTTACCCTGGCATAGGCGATCGGCGGGAGGATTTCCTGGGAGTCGGTGGCGATCCGATACAAGACGTTTCGTCCCGGCGCACCCGACGAACCGCCCGCCAGACCGCAAGGCGCGGTAAGCCGTCGCTGACTCAGAATCGAGAGTTCGAGCGGTTCGAGAAACTCGAACTCGCGAATGACGCCGCAGCCCCCTTGAAAGCGCCCCCGCCCGCCTGAGCCGTGTCGAATGCCGAAGCGCAACAGCCTCACCGGATACCGGCTTTCGAGTACTTCGGGGTCGGTCAGCCGCGTGTTGGTCATGTGGGTGTGAACGGCGTCGGCGCCGTTGAATTCGGGGCCCGCACCGGCTCCGCCACAAATCGTCTCGTAGTAGCCGAAGCGGTCGTTGCCGAGCAGCACGTTGTTCATCGTGCCCTGACTCGCCGCGACGAGGCCGAGAGCTCCGAAGATCACATCGACTACGCGCTGGGAGGTTTCGACGTTTCCGCCGACGATGGCCGGACAGAGCCGCGGGTCGGCGTGCGCCGGCGGATTGAGGAGTCCGACGGGGAGATTGATTTCCACGGACGCGAGGATCCCGGCGTTGAGCGGGATATCGTCTTCCATCAGGCAGCGGAGGCAGTAAATGATCGCGCTGGTGACGATCGATCGATTGGCGTTCAGATTGCCCGGATGAACGGGGCCGCTGCCGGAAAAATCGAAATCCACGGCGCCGCCGCTGAGCTTGATGGAAACGTGTAGAGGCGTTCCGTCATCGAGGCGGTCCTCAAATCGCCGGGTGCCCGCCGGAAATCGTGCAAGGGCGCGGCGCGTTCTGGATTCCGTGGCTCGTTGAATGTGGGCCATGAACGCATGAACGACGTCGATGCCGTGTTGCGCCACGAGGGATTGCAGTTCGCGAACGCCGGTCTGATTGGCTGCCACCTGAGCGGTGAGGTCGGCTAGGTTTTCTTCCACGGCGCGCGAGGGAAATGGGGCGTTCGACAGAATACGCCGAATGCCGAATTCGTCGAATCGGCCGCCGCGTACGATGGGAAAAGCACGGATCAGGACTCCTTCGTCGGCGAGGCAGGTGGAATCGGGGGGCATGGATCCCGGTCGGGTTCCGCCGATCTCGGCGTGATGGGCTCGGTTGGCCACGAAAAACAGGATCCGCCGGCCGGTTTCGTCGTGGACGGGGGTCACCACGGTGATATCGTTGAGATGCGAGCCACCGCGAAAAGGATCGTTGGTGATGTACACGTTTCCAGGCTCAAAAACCGGTACGTCTTCGCGCAAGCATCGGATGCAGTCGCTCATGCCGCCGAGGTGCACGGGAATGTGCGGAGCGTTTGCCACCAGGCCGCCGTCTCCGTCGAATACGGCGCACGAGAAATCCAGCCGCTCCTTCACATTCACTGAGAGGGCCGTACGTTGCAGGGTCGCACCCATCCGCTCTGCAATGGAAGCAAATTGGTTATGGAAGAGTTCGAGGCGAACGGGGTCGGCCCCGGTTTCCGATTGCGCGGGCAACGATTTCGATTGGAGATTGGTCAGAACCAAATCACCCGATGGAAGCCGGACGGCGGACCACCCGTCGTCGATTACGTTCGTATGGTCGTCGGCAGCGACGACGGCCGGCCCCTTCACGGTACCGTGAATTGGCCATGAGTCGGAACGAATCAGCGGAACGGTGCGCCATGTTCCATCGATCCGCAAAGCGTGATGACGGTCCTCCGCATGGTTTCGCGAATCCGAACCGCCGAATGGCAAGACAGACTCGGAGCCTTCGCGTGCGACTTCGTCATCCAATTCCCCGGCTTCAGGGGAAGCGATCACCTCTGCACGAACAACACGAACTTCCATGGCGCGATTCGCATGAATGTATCCATAAAGCTGCCGATGCCTCTCCTCGAAATCCGCTCGCATGGTCGAAATGTCGGCCGCCGGAATGGTCAGCAACGTCGATTGACCGGCGTAACAAACGTCCACGGATCGAGAGTGGATGATCGATTCGTTGGCGGAAATTCCATCCGCGGCAAGCATCTGGGAGGCTTCGGAGACGACGGCCCTCAGTGCCGCATGAATCTGCGAGCCGGAGTCATCGGTGAGGGGCAGATGGATGGATCGCTGTGCGATTCGTTTGATCGAGCTTTCCCGAATCCCGAAAGCGCTGAGAACGCCGGCCAGGGGACTTATGAGAATTCTCGTGATATCCAGTTTGCAAGCCACGGCGCAGGCGTGCTGACCCGCCGCCCCGCCGAAACCGACGAGAACGTAGTCGCGAAGGTCGTACCCCTTGGCGATGGAAATCCGCTTGATCGCGGCAGCCATATGCTCGTTGGCGATTTCGACGAACCCTGCGGCCAGTTCCGTCGACGAGCGCGACCATCCCGTTTCCTTCTGCATTTGTTCGGCGAGTTCCGTCAGCTTTTTCTCAACCCTTGAACGATCGAGTGGAAAGGGGAACATAGACGGTACGATGCGGCCGAGAAACACGTTCATGTCGGTGACGGTGAGCGGGCCGCCACGGCCGTAACAGGCCGGTCCGGGATCAGCGCCGGCGCTCTCCGGTCCCACGGTGAGCTTTTGACCGTCAAAAGCACAGATGCTTCCTCCACCGGCGGCCACTGTTTCAACCGCGAGCATGGGGGTCATGATTCGAACGCCGGCTTTCACCGTTTCGTTCTGGTATTCGAACGGACCGTCGATGCGGCACACGTCGGTGCTGGTACCGCCCATATCGAACCCGATCGATTTCGGGAACCCTGCATTTCGAGCCACCGCAGCGCATCCGACGACGCCGCCGGCCGGACCGGAGAGGATCGTATCTTTTCCGTGGACGCGGTCGGCGGGAACCAATCCGCCGTTGCTGGTCATCAGGAGGATGCGGGCCTGGGGAAGATTTCGGCAAAGCGATTCTACGTAGTCTCCGATGACCCGGCCGAGGTACGCATCCGCAACCGTGGTGTCGCCGCGCGGGACGATACGCTCGAGTGGAGCGATACACGATGAAATGGAAATCTGAGCAAAGCCCACGGCTTGGGCAACGGCGGCCACGACCTTTTCGTGGTCGGCGTTGACGTGGGCATGGAGCAGGCAGATCGCCGCGGCTTCGATCCCGCGGCGCCGAAAAGATTCCAGCTCCCGGCGGATCGTTTCGACATGCGGTGCACGCAGGATTTCTCCCCGGGCGGACAACCGCTCGTCGATCTCGAGCACGTCTTCGAAGAGCTCATCCCGTTTGCGGATCCGGAGGTCGAAGAGACGTGGGCGGTCCTGATAGCCGATTCGCAGAACGTCCGCAAACCCCTTGGTGGTGATGAAAAGTGTGCGGGCGCCCTTGCGCTCCAGCAAGGCGTTGGTCGCCCGCGTGGTGCCGAGGCGTACCTCCACGGGTCCGATGGGTTCGTCCAGCCGCAAACCCATGAGGTAGCGAATGGCCGCGACGGGAGCCTCTTTAGGCGAAATGAGTTCGTAGGGATCGCCGGGCCGCGGGGGCACCGAAAGCGGCGATTCCAGATCGAGCCCGCCGGTGGCGGCATCCGACTTGCCAACAAGGCGGGAATCCGCTCCCCCCAGCGTTCGGATCGCATAACCGCGCCAGAAGTCATTCGGTTCGCCGCGGCGGGCGACGTCCACGATCTGATTCGCGCTGGAACCTTCGTTGACGACGCCGCGATGAACGGCGGAACTCAAAAGTTTGTAGGTCCGACGCAGACCCAGCGGCGTGAGGGCCACAACGTCGGTGAACGTTCCGCCCACGTCGATCGAGAATTGCCACGTGCGAGTCGTCATGCAAACCACAAGTGCTCCCGGACGTTCACGATGACACAACGGAAGTCATGTCCGTGGCAAGCTTAGCGGAATGCTGCCGTTCTTTGCTACTCCTGTGCTACTCCTGTTGAATATCCAATGGAACCGGTCGAGTCGAGTACCAGGGTTATTCGACAGGGATAGGCGGATGGCCGACAATGGCGACCGTGAAAGGTCCCTACGACGCCGTTTTTCTTGATTTTTATGGAACGGTTTCCGCTGGAGACCGCGATGCGGTTCTGGCGGCCTGTCGAAAAGTGCTTTCGGTGTTCCAGCTTCCATTGACCGCCGACGAGCTCGCCGTTGCCTGGGGGGAGCACTTCTTCACGGTCGTCGACCGCAGCAATCACACCGAATTTCAAACACTCTATCAATGCGAATTGCAAAGCCTGCGGGAAACGATCGGGGGGTGGGTCGGGCCGTTTGATCCGGCTCCATTTGTCGAGGAACTGGAGGCGTATTGGCGGAATCCGCCGTTGCACGAAGATGTGCTGAGCGGCCTTTCAAACGTCCGTGTACCGATTTGTTGCGTTTCCAACGCGGATGCCGAACCCCTGCATACGGCGATCGGGCGGCACGGCCTTCGTTTCGATGCGGTCGTTTGTTCCGAGCACTCGCGGTGTTACAAGCCCGACCCGGTTATTTTTCAGCGGGCGGTGGAGGCATTGCGAGTTGACCCGAAACGTGCGATTCACGTCGGGGATTCGCTGCACAGCGACGTTTCCGGCGCTTCGAAACTGGGGATTGCGACGGCCTGGATCAATCGCGGCGGTCGGATTCACGACATTGGAACTTGTGCGGCGAATTTCCATTTGAGTACGCTGGATGACCTCGCCGAATTGTTGGGCTGAAGTTGCGTGTCTGGGACCGTCATTCGGGTGTAACAACAAGCGGTTGACCGGTGCAGGCTATCGCATGGGGTGATTTCTTGTCTTTTTCTTAGCCGACCGAAGGTCCCAGGGTATAATGATTCGGCGTATGAATGGCTTTTGAAAAGGGAGGATAACCCATGAATCGGCATGAGATCGCGATCCAACATTCCAGGCTTCGGAGGAACTTTTCCCTGTTGAATCTCGCGGGTGTCGTCTTGGCCTCATTCTTTTCAATGATTTTGATTACTGGGCAACAGGCGCGCGGCGCTGAACGGAGCGGCAAATCGGGCGGGCGGTCTGTATCCCGTCCGGCCGCTTCGCGGGCGAGTTCGCCACGCCCCTCCGCGCCGCGCGCGTCGGTTTCATCTCGTCCCTCTCGCCCTTCGGCGCCGAGCAACTTGTCGCGCGGAGGGATGTCTCGGGTTCAATCGGCTCCGCGAGTTAAGGCCGGAGCTCCTTCTTCGAGTGGCCCATCGCGACCGAGAGTCTCGCCCGCACCCTCGGCACCGGTGCGACAGGCCGCCCCTTCGTCGCCTTCGTACTCACGACCATCGGCGGTTCGGCCGCAACCGACTTCGGTAAACCGGCCGCCGACCGTTTCGAATACCTCACGGGCGCCGCGAAGCCCCGACCGAGTCAACGCTCCGTCTCGCGGTCCAGGCGTTGGGCCTGGAAAGGGTGAGCCCGCGGGCAACCGCAACTCGACGATTGTAGACGCACTTCGCCCCGGCAATCGTCCCGGAGAACGCACCCCCGCCGCGATCGAGGGTCGCAACACGATTGGCTGGCTGGCCACGCCGTTGCGGCGACCCTACACGGATCGGAACGATTCCGGTTACAGGTCGTTGAGGTCAAGCGGACCTTCGCGGTCCTACGAGGTGCCCCGCGGATACGCCTACTTCAATGCTGATCGACGTTGCGATGAACGGCCTGCCTATCGGCGGGGGTATCGGTCCTGCTATCGCCAGTGCGGTCCCGTGTCCGCTTATCGCCGCTGCTATGGCAACTATCCGTACTACAACAGCTTCTATTATCCACTAGGCTATTCGTCGTACTATCCCGGGTACTACTACCCCTCCACCTATTACCCGGACACCTCGATCAACGTTTACGGTGATTACATCGCCGACGATCCGGAGTCGACCTCGATTCCATACTCGGCTCCTCCGACTCAAACCCAACCTTCGGTTCCGTATATACCGGAGGAAAGGGCACCCGAAATCCAACCGTCCCCGGAATCGGGAGCCGTCACGGAACCTCCGCTTGTTGCCAAGGGGCGGCAGGCCTTCGCGTCCGGCCGCTATGAGGAAGCACGCGATGTGCTCCTGCGATTCATTCTCACCGACGACCGTGATGGGTATGCCAAACTGCTCTACGCGCTGAGCAGCGTGGCACTGGGTGAGCTGGATGAAGGCGCCGCCGCCCTGCGGGGTGCGCTGACCGATGCCCAGGACCTGGCCAGCGATCCGTTGGATCTGCGGGAACTGTATTCCGAACCATCCGACCTGGATCGTCACATGAACCAGCTCCGCGAAGCCTTGAGTGTTGCCGGGCCGTTGACTGAACCGTCAGAAACGGATGATGCGAGATTCTTGTTGGGCTATCTTCTCTTCGCTTCGGCGCGGCCGGGTGAAGCTCGGGAAATCTTCGACGAATTGCTGGTCCGTCACTCGGAAGATGAACTGCTCAAAATCTTGCGCGATGCGGCAGTTCGCGTGGCGAAGTAGGCTTTGGTTCGCGCTGCGTTGCGCAGTTTTGGCGCTGGATCTGGTCATCATCCGGACGGGCGACTAAAACAGTGCGGCGGATGCCGGCCGTGCAATTCTATCGACGGGCGATGACGCAACAGGGCGGTTGGAAGGGTGCTCTGCTTCGGCCGATTCTCTGTGCTGCAGAAGCCACTTATTCCTTCATCGTCAACCGCCGAAATCGGTGGTATGACCGACAAGGCCCCATCGTGCGAGTTCCGGTCCCGGTCATCGGCGTGGGCAACATCACGGTGGGAGGCACGGGTAAAACCCCCCTGATCATCGATCTTGTTCAGCGGCTTTCGGTTGCAGGGTGGCAATGTGCCGTCATTGCTCGCGGATATGGGTCGCGACGCGGCGAACCGAACGATGAGCAGCTTCTGGTTCAGGCCGCGGTTCCTTCGGTAGAGTACTTTGTGGATCGAAATCGCGGCCGCGCGGCTCAATTGGCAAGCCGGTCCGGCGCGGAGGTCATCCTCCTCGACGACGCGTTTCAGCACCGGCGGTTGCACCGCGATCTGGATATCGTGTTGATCGACGCGACGTGTCCTTTTGGATACGGTCGATTGCTTCCCCGGGGTTTGCTGCGGGAGCCCTTGCAGGGATTACGCCGCGCACCCGTGATCCTGGTCACTCGTTGCGACCAGGTGACTCACGATGAATTGAGAAAGCTATTGGAAACGCTGAAGGCTCTGGCACCCCAAGCCGCCCTCTTGCGCAGCCGGCACCGAGTCAAATCGGTCGAAACACTCCGGGGTGTTCCGATCGATCAATCCCTGAAAGGCCTGCGCGGTGTTGTGATTTGTGGGATCGGGAATCCCTTCGCGTTTGTGGCCACGGTGCAATCGTTGGGAGTCGAGATAGTCGATGGCGCGTTCGTACGAGATCATCATCGATACGCCGAAAAAGACGTTGAAAACCTGTTTCACCGCGACCGATTCGTTTCGCACGACATCAAATTCACAACCGAAAAAGACGCTGTGAAATTGCGTGGATTGTTCCAACGGGATGATCCCAAACTCGCGGTGGTCAAGATCGCGATCGACTTTCTTCCCGGGGACGATACAATGCTCCAATCGGTGTTGGACGATCTGGTCCGCAAGAGCATGGCAACGTATGGTCCGACCGTACCGGCCAGTTGATTTGTCGCCCCTGCGGACGATCGCGATTCAGGATCGTCATCACTTATCCAATCTCGAGCGCGTCGCGCACCTACCCGAGCCCGGTTCATCGGCCGCTGAACTGCTCGACTCTTTTCCCGAATATCTGGGAGCAAACGCATTTCGTTCGGTCGTTCGAGCGGTGGCCGCCGCGGTTCAAAATGACCGTCCGGTGGTCGCCGCGTTCGGAGCTCACGTGATCAAGGTGGGTTGCGGACCCATCCTTGTTGATCTGATTCGACGTGGAGTGATTCGCGCGATTTGCTGCAATGGGGCCTGTGCCATTCACGATGTCGAACTTGCACTTTGGGGGCAAACCAGTGAGGAGGTGGCCGACACGATTCACGACGGCACGTTTGGAATGGTCGCCGATACGCAGCATTTCTTCAACGAGGCGGTATCGCTGGCCGGCCGCGACCAAATCGGTCTTGGCAGGGCCGTGGGAACGCTTCTGCGAATGCGCAAAGCGCCCCACGCCGGAATTAGCGTGCTGGCCGAGGCGGATCGTGCCGGAATCCCGGCGTGCGTTCACGTGGCCCTGGGAACGGACACGGTCCATGCTTCCGCGGGCTGCGACGGGGGTGCCTGGGGGGCGGCGTCGATGCTCGATTTCCGTCTCATTTGTGATGTGGTGCGTGATTTGGGAGGTGCGGAAAGAAACGATGCCGGAGGAGTTTGGCTCAACATCGGTTCCGCGGTTATTTTGCCCGAGGTATTCCTCAAAGCCGTGTCGGTGGCCAGAAATCTTGGAGCGCACTTGGACGCAATGACCACGGCAAACTTTGACATGATCCGTCACTATCGCCCGCATCAAAACGTCGTCGTCAGGCCGGCGCGTCCGGGACGTGGTTTCGAGGTCATCGGTCATCACGAAATCCTTTTGCCGCTCTTTCGCCAGGCGATATTGGAGGAATTGTCGAAAGGGAATCGACGATGAAGGTGCCGGCCGTGTTCCTGGATCGCGATGGAACGATCATCGAGGACACCGGCTACGTTGATTCCCCTGAAAAAGTTCGGCTTTTGCCCGGCGCCGCGGAAGCCGTCAAGCGATTGTCCGCGGCGGGATTTCGCATCGTACTCGTCTCAAATCAATCGGGCGTGGCCCGCGGAATACTGAACGAGGGGACCCTTCAGAGAGTGCACGAACGAGTCGCGGCGCTCCTTGGGGCGGCGGGTGCGCAGCTTGATGCATATTACTATTGTCCGTTTCTCGACGGTGCCGAGGCCGTGGTGGAGAATTATCGAAAGGACAGCGACCTTCGCAAGCCGCGCCCCGGAATGCTCCTGAAGGCCGCGAAGGAACACGACCTCGAGCTTGCGTTGTCCTGGATGATCGGTGATTCGCCGGGCGACGTGGAGGCCGGCCGGCGTGCGGGTTGCAAAACGATTCTCATTGCGCCCAACGGGCGAATGCCTGCCTCCGGCTCGGCGTCCCCGGATCATTCCGTCGCGAATCTTTCCGAAGCGGCTGCCGTGGTCGAGGCGACTGTGACAGATCCGACCGGTGGCGTAGGAAGAAATCCGAGGGGCGACGGCGAAGGCGGCGCGCTCGCGCTGATGGCCAAGATTGCGGAGCGCCTGGACACACGGCTGCGCGACGAGCGGCAGCACGATTTCTCGATGCTGCGGTTCGGAGGATCGCTCCTTCAAATGCTATCAATCGTGGCGGCGGCGTGGGGAGCGATTGGACTGCTCAACGATCATCCTTCGACCGCGGCGAGATTGCTTTTCGCCTGTTATTTGCAACTCGCGGCCGTCAGCGCGTTCTTGCTCGACCGGCCCAAGTAGAAAAGGCCGATCTACATCAGTTATCCATAAGGTTCTTGATTTTTCTTACACATTTTATGCTCCGTTTAGTTGAGCAAGCGTGGCGTTGCGGTGAACGCGTGTGGGTTGGTGGCGCTCACGCTGTTGCTCTTGACCTCGGCGAAATTGGCCCTCCGTCGTCTTGCCCATTGGGGACAAACGACAGGGGACGCTTCGGGCAATCCGAAGCGTCCCCTTGAATCTTGCCTACCCAATCTTGCGGACCCGCGGCTTGCCGACCGCCTTACACCATCTGCTTCAGGGCTTTGAGAGGGAGCACCTTGACCACGTTGCGGGCCGGCTTGGCCTTGAACAACTGCTGCTCGCCGGTGAACGGGTTCACGCCCATACGTTCTTTGGTGGCCTTCTTGCGGATCACTTTGACCTTCATCAAACCCGGAACCGTGAAAACCCCAGCGCCCTTTTTGCCCAATTCCCTGCGAATCAGGTCGGCCAGGCCGTCGAACACCGCGGCAACCTGTTTGCGCGACACCTCAGCGCCGCCCGCCAATTCCAAATACACTTGTGACTTCGACAGGGCCTTCCCCGTCGAATTTCCTCCCGCTTTCTTTTTCGCCATGTCGTCTTCCTTTCTCTTGAGTCATCCATTCCCTGGCTGACTTGGCGACGAATGTAGAAAGCGAGTCAACCGAAATCAAGCACTTTTTTCGATGAATTTGCAAATATTCAGGCCGCGCGGACTGCGCAGAACGGCCGCGGGAGTTGCCCGATCCACCTTCGCACGACCGCGAATCAGCATGCGTTCACGCCTTCAAATCAGGTTATGCACAGCCCACAGGGACCAAGGCCGCACGCCGTCGCCGCCGGCGCTTCTTCGGGGATCCATTCACTTTGGCCAGGGGTACCCGAGGCTCGGCCTTTTCCGCAAGATCAAGCGATTCCGCCGCGGATTTCGCGAAAAGATCGGCATTTACCTCTCGAAACAGGCCGTCCGCGCGATTGAAAACGCCACCGGAGACCATGATATTCATTTTCGGATTCACATCGATTTCCCGAATCAGATCGACTAATTTTCGTACTCCGGGGACGCCACCAGGCTGCGTGCCGAAGATCAATAGCAAATCGGGCAACAGCTGCCCGACGAGGGTCAGGATTTCGTCATTGGGCACGCCTCCGCCCAGGAAATACACGCTCCAGCCTTGGGACTCGAAAAGGTCGGCCGTCATCTGGGCACCCAATTCTTCCGGTTCGCCCTCTGCACAGGTAATGACCACGCGCTTTCCATTGGGCTCCTCCTGCTTTAGATGCTGTTGAACCTGATCCGCCAGCGAACGGGTGATTCGAGTGGCCATATGCTCGGTCGCGGCGTTGATCCGGTCAGCCCGAAAGAGCCTTTCTATCTTTTCCATAGCCGGCCAGAGCAGGTCTTTGTAGATCAGAGAGGCATCGTTCAGTGAGGAAATTTGCTGCTGAATGTAATCTCGGGAAGCCGTGCGATCGCCGGATAGAAGATAGGGAAGGAACACTTCCGATAACGCGGAACAGGGCATTTTTTGCACTCCATCTAGGGTTTTGGACCCAATCGAAGCAGAGCCTTTTCGTCCGGCCTCCGCCTGACCTTGCTTCAACCGATCCGGTTAGGTTTTTTTCCGGCCTCCAAACCGGGTGAATTCGCGCTTCGAGGCAGACTAATGGTAATCTGCTAATGCTCTTGATGGTAAAATGGGCACATTACCATTCCAAGCAAAACTCCTATCGACTTTACGGAGTTTTTCTCTTGAGAGTTATTTTTGCCGTATTGCCGACTGGAAGACTCCTGACCGCGATCGATGGGAAACGAATAGGGGCGCGAGTCTTTGTGCTACCATCCACATCGCGATGCCAAGCAAACCCGTTTCTTCCACGACCGAGAAGTTTACCGATCGGATTCTGCAATTCGTCACCTCGAAGGGGTACCAGCCGAGAACTCTGGATGATGTCGCCCTTGCTGTAGGAATCGGCGCCGAGGAGCAGGGGGATTTTCATTCGGCATGTCGGGCGTTGATGCGCTTAGGGCGAATCGTTCTGGGAGCATCGCATGGGCTCCTGTTGCCGGTGATCCCAGGGAAGATTACGGGAACCTTTCGATCGAACCTCCGGGGATTCGGTTTCGTCATTCCCGACCTGCCCAGCGCTCACGGTGACTTGTACATCCCCAAAGGAGGTTCGGGAGGCGCGCTGACCGGGGACGTGGTGCTTGCGGAAGTGCGTTGTCGAAAAGGCGGCGGGGGCCGACGACTTCAGGAAGGGCGGGTCGTTTCGGTTCTGGCACGCGGGCAGAACCGTTTCGTAGGTGAGTTGCATCGCCAGGATGGGAGCTGGCTGGTCATTCCCGACGGCAACACAATTCATGTCCCCATAGTTCTGGACGACGCCGGCGCGAAGGGAGCCCACCAAGGAGATCAGGTCGTTGTCGAGCTTTGGCAATACCCGACGGATCGCATCGAAGCCCGCGGTGTCATTGTCAAAGTTCTTGGGAAGCGGGGGGAACCGGACGTCGAAACGCGCAGCATCGTCGAGCAGTTCGGCCTCCCCGGCGAATTCCCGGAATCGGTCGTCGCTGCGGCGAAGCGTGTCGCGGTCGGTAAGGAACCGCGGAGGCGCGTAGCGGGTCGCGAGGATCTTCGGAAGTTAACGATCCTAACGATTGATCCGAAGGACGCGCGCGATTTCGACGACGCTATTTCGATCGCCGAAATCGGCGAAGGACGAACGGAACTCGGTGTGCACATCGCGGATGTCGCCCACTATGTCCGCGCCGGTGAGGCACTGGACCAGGAAGCGAAGCGGCGCGGCAACAGCATTTATCTGCCGAGGCACGTGATTCCCATGTTGCCCGAGTTGCTTTCCAATGGGCTTTGTTCACTTCAGGAGGGACAATCGAGGTTGACGAAGAGCGTTTTTCTGACTTACAACGAAGTGGGCGAGGTCTTGACGGCCCGGTTCGCCAACAGCGTCATTCGCTCGTCGAAACGATTGACCTACGAACAAGCACAGAAGGCATTGGACGGCAAGCCAGGGCGTTTGAGCGCTAAAGTGATGACGGTGCTGCGTGCGGCAGAACTGCTTGCTCGGCGCATTCGATCCCGTCGACTTCGAGAGGGAATGCTGGTTCTGGACATGGCCGAAGTTGAGCTCCTCTTTGATGATCAAGGCCGGGTGACGGACGTGGGACCGGAGGGAACCGAGTTCACTCATACGCTTATTGAAATGTTCATGGTCGAGGCCAACGAAGCGATTGCTCGGGCCCTGACCGAGAAAAACGTACCGCTTCTGCGAAGAATCCACGAAGGCCGCGCCGCATTGTCCGACGGTACGCTGCATCGGTTCCTGCGTGTTCTCGGACACCAACTTCCCTCCCGCCCTTCGCGGCACGACCTGCAAAAACTGCTCGACTCCGTTCATGGTCAATCGGATGCCTTCGCGGTGAATCTGGCGGTTCTCCGGGCCATGCAGCAAGCCGAGTATTCGCCCAGAAAAACGGGCCACTTTGCCCTGGCCAGCGAGCACTATTGCCATTTTACCTCGCCGATTCGGCGGTATCCTGATCTGGCCGTGCACCGCTTGTTTGAGCGGTGGCTCGTGGGAGCCCGGCGCCACGGTAAGGACGCGGACCCGTCGGAGGAAGAGTTGGTGGCCCTGGGTTCTCATTGCAGCGCCCAGGAACGAAGGGCCGAGGCCGCCGAACGAGAACTCAAACTCGTTTTCATTCTTCAATTGCTCCGGTCGCGGGTGGGGGAGGAATTTGCGGGCGCGGTGACGGGCGTGGCCAACGTGGGTGCGTTCGTCCAACTCGACAAGTATCGGGTCGACGGCCTACTTCGTTTGGAAAACCTTCCCGACGATTGGTGGGAGGTCGATTCCAAACACGGCACGATCGTGGGCGAACGGAGCGGCAGGCGAATCACGATCGGAGCTCGGCTTCGAGTACGGATCAGCCGCGTTCATCTTCCCACGCGCCAACTGGAGGTGACGTTGGCGGAAGCCCTTCGTCGGGATTCCCGGAAATCCGTCGAGCGCACGGATCCTGTTCGCAGGCCGGGGGCAGCGCGGCGCCATCGCCGAGGTCGACTTTCGTCCGAGTGCCAGACCGCTGAAGCGTCGGAGAGTCCGCCGATTCGACAAGGACGCCGACGTCGCAAATAGGGCGAGTTCCGGCGCCGGACGGTGGATCCGTTCGCCCGATCACTTCATTGACTGAGGCACGTAATTTATTCAACGAACTCCAGTGCGGCAAGGTTCTCCAACGTCGAAATGCCCAACGCACTAAGGTCGAGAAACAATGTGTAGAAGCCGGAAGTCGTCGCGCCCAACGTCGCCGGTGTAAACTCCAGAACATCCTCGTCCGCGCCGTTCACTCCCGGCACCGAAAACGCAGCGACGGTCGAGAGCAAAAACGTGTCGTGCGAAGTCAGGCTCGCCCCGTCCACACCTTCAATCCCCGGTGTAAGGCCCACGTCCGCTCCGTTCAGCAAAAGGGCGAACGAACCGGCGGTTGCCGCGCCGAGAGTTGACGGGCTGAACAGGAGCAGGTCGGTGTCGTCACCTGCGACGCCGGTGGTGGAGTAGGGTCCGACCGTCGAAAGCACGAGCCGGCCGTCCGGGCTTAGCGATAGGGCGTCGACGTCTTCTTCATCGGTGGTCAGGCCCAGGTCACTCCCGTCAAAAGCGAACAGGAACACACCCGCCGTCGTGGAACCGAGCAGCGTCGGAATGAACAACACGACGTCGGAATCGTCAAGCAACGTGCCGTTGGGACCTCCGGTCATGCCCGGCAGGGTGGCCTCGACGGTGAAGGACAGGAGCAGATTGTTCGGCGGAACCACGGCCAGTGCGTCGATGGCCAGGTTCGTCAGTCCCACGTCGCTGCCGTCGAACACAAGCGACCAGGTTCCATTGGCCAGGTCGTACGAGACTACATCTTCGTTCTCCACCGTGCCGACGCCCGGAACGGTGGTGGAATCCGAGAAGACCATCCAAAGGGATCCTGATTCTCCGCGGACGCATTCATTGCCGATTTCATCGCACCTGCCAACGGGGCAGGGGGGCGAACCCGCGACGCAACCCGACGTTCCGCACGATTCGACTCCGTTGCAGAAAAACCCGTCGTTGCACAGTGCGTGATTGAGCGCATGGCCGCATTGATCCATGGCCTCGTTGCAAGAATCGGTCGTGCATGAAACCCCGTCGTTGCAATTGGGCGGAATACCCGTTTGGCACGATCCCCTCGTGCAGATTTCCGGGCCATTGCAATACAGCCCGTCGTCGCATTCCGTGCTGGATGTGCAGCCGGCAGACAGGCTGAGACACGACCGCGTGTCGCGAAATGCCGAAATCTGGGCCAATTCCTGGCAGCCGAAGCTGGTGAGAATGCCCGAGCAGGCCCCGATTCCCGAGCACATGATCCGGCAACAATTCGTGCAGCTCGTGCACCCGTTGCAGTGCGCTGCGTTCCAATTGTGCCCCAGTTCGTGGGCGGTGAGTGCGATCCGCGAGGTTATCGATGACGTGAAACGGGACTGGGAAAGCCCATACGCCCAGCCTTGATTGCACACCGCGCCGATGTAGGCCACGCCGATGACCGAACCATCGAGATTCTTGCCGGTAAACATGTGGGCCACGTCACGGCGGATCGAAGATTGGGGCGGAGCATTCCAATGGGCCACGAACTCGCCGAGAAGAGTCGAGTGATTCGTCGAGGTATACGGATCGGGTTCGGTGGTCCGCACGATCGCCGACGTGATCTGATAGCTGATATTGAGCTGAGCCTCGTAGATCACCGCGACGCCATTCAGAACGTTCTCCATATCCTGGATCGTGGCGGCGAGGTCGAGGCCGTTGAGGACATAGAAATCATAATCGGCATCGAGAGCGATCTCGGCGATGGAGAACGCGGCGGCCGGGCGGCCGGGTGCGTTTTCCCATGGTTCCGCGCGGCCGTCAAACGGAAGAGCTTGATGCAGACCGACATCGGTGGCGCACGAAACTCCGCGCCAGTTCACCCAATTGAGTTCACGATAGACCGCGTGTTCACCTGAATGGAAGGGCACTCCCAGCTTCGATAACGGTTGAATGCCGACGAAGCCTTCGGGCGTTCTGACGATGGCCTGAAGTTCGCCATCGTGATAGGAGGCGCGCACTTCGGCCCCTTGCAATTCCCGCACGGTGCCGAGATAGGTTAGGGCGGGAGGCGGTTCGACGGGCCAAAGATTACCGGCGGCATCCTGTTCCCATACCGCGAAATCCGGCGATCGAATCGAGCGAGGTTGGAGCTCCAGGGTAAACGTTCCTCCTTCGATTATGACGGCCGTTGTGATTGCGGAGTCCGCGCTTCGAGCAAACCGCAAGTTCTGAATCACGGAAGCTTGAACGTCCAATGCGTTGTTCACGGCCGCGTGACGTTGCGCCGGTGAGGCCTCAGTCAAGACCGTGGGCGCAACCTCCACTGCGGCGATGGCGGGATCGTCACCCCGTAAGCTCCCGATGTACTTCCCGGAAAGAATCCAAACTCCGAGCAGAATCCAAATCGATAAACTCTTCGGCGATGCCTGCATCACGATGCCCCCCTCTTGGTTTTTTGAAAAATCACCCCACGGACTTGCCGCGAACGAGCCTTCCCCCTCCTCCCCGAATTGGATTTGTAGCCGGGAAAATCGCACGAAGCAAATCCCGACGCTTGCAGGCAATGGGGCGCCGACGTGATTGTTCCTTCCACTTCACGGTGGCGAACCCCATTGTACCCGCCCTGTATTCTGCCCAGACCTTGCGAAGCGAGCTTGGTGGACGGTTCCCTGCTGCTCCGGGTCCCGCCGCGACAAGAACCGACATAATGAATGTTGCACCGATAGCTGTTGCAACATACAATGTGGGATGGGTGTTCAGAGCATCCCAGATGTTCGTGCGGCGACTCGGCGAATGCCGGGCGTGGAGTGGGTCGAACGTAGGTCAAACGTAGGTCGGACAAGTCACGGCTTCACGTTTGCGACCGCATGGAGTAAGATCATGACAACTGGATCGGGCACTCGACGATTCGAAGGTCTGGCACCCGACGTGGGCGCATTCCTGATTCGTTTAATGTTGAGCGTGGTATTTGTTTACCACGGCAGCCAAAAGCTTTTCGGAGCGTTTGGCGGGCCGGGACTCAAGGGGTTCTCCGGATTTTTGGCGAGCCTGGGTGTGCCCGCGCCGGAGGTGGGTGCGGTGTTGGCGGGGGCGGCGGAGTTCCTCGGCGGGCTGGCATTGCTCACCGGGATCGGTTTGCGCCTCCTTTCTTTGCCGCTGGTGATTACCATGCTCGTGGGGTGTTTCACCGCCCATGCCGGAAAGTTCAGTGTGCAGAACGGAGGAATGGAGTACGCGCTCACGCTCGCGGTCGTCGTGGCGGGAATGGCTCTGATCGGGCCGGGAAGCTGGACCTTGCCAAGAATCGTGCGAGCGAAAACCTGACCATCGACCTGTCCGCGTTCTGCGGATCGGGAAACCGTTGGAGGTACGGGGGCGCGGCAAGGCCTCGCGCAAGGGTGGAACGGAGGAGAAAATGATTACGATTCGAAAAGGAGTGGATCGCGGCCATTTTGATCATGGTTGGCTCGACACGTACCACACGTTTTCATTTGGCGACTACCGAGACGCGCGGCACAATCGTTTTCGTTCGCTGCGCGTTTTGAACGAGGACCGCATCGCCCCGGGGCAGGGTTTCGGGATGCATCCTCACCGCGACATGGAGATTGTCACTTACGTTCTCTCCGGCGGCTTGCAACATCGCGACAACATGGGCAACGGTTCGATCATCGGCCCGCACGAAGTCCAGACGATGACCGCGGGCAGCGGCGTCTACCACAGCGAGTTCAACGCTTCGCAAACCGATCCCGTGCACTTGTTGCAGATCTGGGTGCTTCCGGAGCGGAACGGCCTGAAGCCGGTGTACGGACAAAAACGCTTTGAGCCTCTTGACGCTCTGGGCCGGCCGCAGATTCTGGTCTCGTCGGATGGAAGAGAGGGTTCGTTGCGAATTCACCAGAATGCCAGCGTAACGCGGCTCTTCCTGGCCCGCGGCGATCGGCACGAACTTGCGCCGGACCGAAGCCGCCACCTCTGGATCCAGGTAATCGAGGGGGATCTGAACGTGGAGAGCAATCGCCTGGAAGCGGGCGACGGTGCGGCGGTGGAGCGATTGCAGACCATTGGTCTGCGTACGGAAGGCGGCGCGCACTTGTTGATGTTTGACCTGGAATAGTCACGGGGTGCCGGGACGTTAGGAGGCAGGATGGTTTCCAAGTTTTCGTTCTACTGGATGGGAGTTCGGCGATTGGGATACCGACGTGCCATGTGCAAGACGTGCTATGGGGCCTTCGCCGCTTCGTCACTCTCTTTCTTTGCACGCGAATCGGCGGGAAGAATCGACTCGACCATGGATTCGAGCTTTATCAGGTCCAGGTCCCGCCCTCGGATCACGCCGTCGCGATCCAGCAAATACCAGGTGGGCAGCGACTGCACGTTATAAAGTTCAACCACGGGGTTATCGGGGCCTTTTTCATCCCAAACGACGATTCCGGGTACCTTCAAACTACCCAGAGCATTCTGTACCGCTTCCCGGCTGTCATCCAGGGAGATGGCGACAATTTCAAAACCCCGTTCGCGAAACCGAGCGGCGATTTTCGCGAGATGAGGGATTTCGGAGATACACGGAGCGCACCACGTGGCCCAGAAATCCAGAAGGACCACCTTGCCGCGAAGTGAGGAAAGCGTCAGATCGCGATCGTCGAGCGTTCGGGCGCGAAACTCGGGCGCCTTCATGCCCACTTGCAAGTTCTGAATCTCAAAGAGGTAGCCCTTGGCGGCGCGAGCGGCATCCGGCTCATCCGCGGCCAGTTTGATCGCATCTTCAAAGGCACTTTTGGCCTGCGACGTTTGTCCGCTGACCATGTGGATTCGCGCCGCGGCAAATGTGGCCGCCAATTTCAGGTCCTTCTTGCCGGTGCTTCGCGCGAAAGCATTTAGCGATTGAGTCCATTGCTCGGCCGAGCCGGATTGGGCGAAAAGGTCGGGAAGAGAAATGATCACTTCCGCCAGTTCGGATTCCTCCCGGTTCTGGCGGGAAATGATTCCAAACCGCTGGAACAGCGTCTCCGGCTGAACCCCAACCGCCCAGTAGAACGTATTGAGGGCGATCAAACGCCCGTCCGGCGTGTCGGCAATCGATTGGGCCAAGGCGTCCATTTTTTTTAGCACGTCGCTACGTGGATCGCGTAACTTCCCGGCGGCCGGCCTCGGATCGCCCGAAGCGGAATCCTCGCGATTTTGTTCGGCCTCGAACAGGGCGGAATAGTAAGCTTCGGTTGCCGCCTGCATCTCCGCCTCAAGTTGGGCAAAATCCTCGCGCGGTCCAGCGCCCAGCGACGAAACCGCCAAAGCCGTAAAGAGAAGGGGTACCCAAGCGCTGCCCGATGCAAGCGAGGCAGTTCGTTCATTCCCTTTCTTCGCCGAGTTTTGCCGGAAAGATCTTGTTCCGGACTGGGTTTCGCTCATAGGGACGAAGACTATGCCTTCTACGATTTCATCGCAAGTCTTCGTCCCTCAATTGTGGCGGCGGGAAGGGGGATTATACTCCCAAGCCGCGATGAACTTAGGGCGATGCGCGGGAGATGGAGGCGGCGGAATGACTGCTCACTTTGCCGACCGATTGATCGAAGCGATCGAGCGAAGGAATGCGCCGGTTTGCGTCGGACTCGATCTTCAGATGGAACGGCTACCGGAATCCATTCTCGAAGAGGCGGGAGTTTCGGATCCCGGCGAAGCGGCGCCGGGACGACAACCCGCGGATTCTTCCGCGGCTGCGAAAGCGTTGAAGGCCTTTGGCGAGGAGATCATTCAGATCACCGCGCCGATCGTTCCCGCCGTCAAGATCAACATAGCTTTCTTCGAAATGCATGGGGTCGAGGGCATCCGGGCATACTTGGATTTGGTGCGTGCCGCGCATCGTGCGGGACTTCTCGTCATCGGAGACGTGAAAAGAGCGGACATCGGCAACACTTCCCAGCGATACGCCCGGGCGCACCTCACTGACGACGCCCGGGTCGGCTCCGACGCGGTGGCGGACGCGATCACGGTGAATCCCTACTTCGGTTTCGATTCGATCGAACCCTTCGTGGCCGTGGCGGTTCGAGAGCGCCGTGGGGTCTTTGTCCTCGTCCAAACGAGCAACCCCTCGGCCGCGGAGATTCAGGGCCTCGCACTCTCAGAGGGAGGAACCGTTGCCGAACGAATTGGCACGCTGGTTCACGAATGGTCGCGCAGTGATGGGTTGGTCGGAGATCGCGGCTACAGTTGTGTGGGAGCGGTCGTGTCGCCGCGGGACGTCGAAACCACCATTCGTTTGCGACGCAACATGCCGCGCTGCCTGTTTCTGGTGCCCGGTTTCGGGACCCAGGGTCGATCCGCGGAAGAAGTGGCCCATTGCTTTGACGGCGCAGGCCGCGGCGCCGTGGTGAACGCATCGCGGAGCGTTGTTTACGCATTCGACGAGCCTCGTTATCGGGAGCGGTATGGAGTTGACTGGCGGCGGGCCATTCAGGATGCCTGCGAAGAGTTCGTCCTCGCGGTTTGCAACGCCGCCTCTCGGAAACAATAAGATTGTTCCCTGCACCCCGAAATCGCCCCGCACCTTTTCGGACTTCGAATCCCCGTCCCCGTTCTTGAGACCGGATATTCTGCATCCCGGAAGCCTACGCGGACGTGATTCACTGTTGGTTTGTCTTGACGCGGGGCTCATGCCGCATCATGACCAACCTGTCAACCCAAAGAACACTTCGTAATTTTTGACCGGCCGCGACTTTGTATCCTACGTTTGGGTCGAGTCAACGAATCCACGCGGGCGTTGGTGGAGGGGCCCGCGCGGACAAGGGGTCGAACTATGGCATTGACGGTCACGAACGCCAATACGATCAAGCTGCTCAGTATCCTGGACTTGAACTCTTCAGCCCAGGCGAACTTCGTCCGGCAGCTCGCCACCGGCAAGCGGATCAACTCCGGTAAGGATGATCCGGCCGGCTTAATTCAGCTTTCGCTATTGAATTCCGAGCTGTCCAGCGTCAACACGGCATTGACCAACAACCAGCAGAGCGATGCGCTGCTCGGCGTGGCCGATGGGGCCCTCGGGGAAATCCAATCGCTGCTGGGCCAGGTCGAAACACTGGTGAGCAATTCCTCGAGCTCCGTCACGCGGACGTCGTCCGAAATCGCCGCGAATCAGGCCCAGTTGGACGACGCCCTCGAGGCCATAGACCGCATCGTGAGCTCGACCAATTTCAACGGGAAAAAACTGCTGGACGGTACGTTCGGCATCAAGACCACCGGGTTCGCCGGCAACGCCTATCTGCAAAACCTGCGAGTGTTCTCGCGGAGCAACAGCACGACCGACACTTCGTTGAGCGTCGTGCGGACGGCATCGGCCCAGGTCGCCTCGGCCTCGTTCGGTTTCGTCAGCGGCACGGCGCGCACCTCGGGCACGAGTCAGGTGGTGATTCAAGGCTACCTTGGACAAGCGACGATCACGTTGGCCAGCGGGCTTACGCAAGCGCAGATCGTTTCCACGATTAACGCCGCCAAGGATCAGACCGGCATCTCCGCCATTCAAAATTCGACCAACATCAAGCTCAATTCTTCCAAATACGGCCGCGATGGTTTCGTCAGCGTCGAAGTGCTTTCCGGAGGAAAGATCAATTCCAGTTACGGGTCCGCCACGAGCGACGCCAATACGACCAACGACGTGCGAAACCAGAGCAAACAGATCGGAATCGACGCGTTGATTACGATCAACGGGCAGGCCGCCGGTGTTGACGGACTGAACGTCTCGTATAGCGCCAACGGACTCAGTTTGGAATTCGGCCTGGAGGAGAATTTCGGGAAGGGCAATACGGGGGCCACGACCACCACGTCGTTCACAGTCAACGCCAGCGGCGGAGCCACGTTCCAGCTTGGAACCACGGCCGCCACGCAGGCCACCCTCGGAATCGATTCGCTGTCCGCGTACAACCTCGGCGGCGGTAACGGCACCAAGCGACTGGTCGATCTCAAGTCCGGGGGCAGCGCGGCGCTGAAAACCAATGTGGCCGGCGCGCTCTCCGCGGTAAAGGAGGCCATCTCAGAAGTGTCCGGCGTCCGGGCACGCCTGGGAGGGTTTCAGAAGTTCCAGGTGCAAAGCTCGATCAATGCGCTTCAGGCTCAGCGGACCGGATTGACCAACGCGGCAAGCGTAATCGGCGACACCGACTTCGCCGTCGCCACCGCGGAACTGAATCGCTACAACGTGCTGACCGAATCGAGCATACGGTTGCTCGGCATCGCCAACCAGCAGGCCGCGCAGATTCTCTCGCTCCTGTAACCAGAACGAATCGAAACTCACCCGGGGGCGGTTTGGGGAGGCTGTCCCTGTTCGGTGTGAAACGGGTCGAGCGCGCTTCGGCGCTCTCGACCCGTGGATTATTCTTGCGGCGAACGGGATGACGAATCCTAGGTGTCCACAGCCGTAGGGTGGATCGTGCCCACCGTTGGATCAATGTGGCGCAGGTGCCCCAATCCCGGCGCGCCGGGACTTCGGCGCTGCCTCAGCGTGGCTTCGTGGTCGCGATCAACCCCCAGGAAGTACTGTACCACGAGGTAACGAAGATTCACGATATGCGTCGAAGTAGCCTCTGAGGTTAACAATGCGCTGAACATGCCAAGAAGCTTCGGATCGACAGGCTACGCCGAATTCAAGACCGCACGCCTCACGGTGGCCCAGCGTTCCGCGTCTCGCTGGCCGATTCCGAATTCGAGTATCCGCCCGGCCGTTTCCGGAATGGTTCCCAGGTGACGATGCAGGGCCAGGGTCTCGATTTCTTTTTCTTCCGCCGGCAACGTGGTTTCCGAGAAGCCGCCCATCAGCGTGAACGAGGCGATGCCGTAATCACTTTTTCCTAGTAAGGCTACGCATCGATCCCACTCTTCGACGGCAAGAATTCCCGTTCGAAACGTCTCGTGCATGTCGATGAATTCCTCCGCGAGCGTGGGAAGCAGGATTTCCGTGGCCCCCATGATCGTCAGGAAGAAATGGCGCTGGCCCGCGGGCTTGCCCTCGCGGACGTCTTTCTCCTGTTGACGCTGCATGAGAATCTGCTTGGCGAGTGTGGGTCGGTTGAGTTCGGTTCCACCCATGAGCGTGATGTAGAGTTTCTTTTCCGCCCGCAAGCGACCTTCGTGGCCCGACATGATGCAAACCTGGATCATCGCTGTTCCCTCGAACGTTTCCGGCGATTCGAAGAGGCCGATGCCGATGCCTCAAGCCGGAATTTTAACACGATCCGGCACGCCGTCGGAAGGGCATTCGTAAACAATGCGCGGTTATTCGGGGGGACCAAAAATGAGAGGCTTGAGCAGGAATACAGCCGTGAAAGCCCAACCCGAGTGCTCGCACCCTTCGTTCCGCGATCCGCAGTAGGATACTCGCGGTCGGTTATCGACCCGCGCGGCGCGAAGTCGTAGTCCGAAGAGCCGACCGCGATGTGCGTGCTTTGAACGTTTCCCCGGTACCGAAATTCCCATCAGGACGGGAAATCCGCCCCGGTTCAATCACGATCATATCCGGGCCGGGCCGGTCGTCGTCGAGGGCCTGTCGGATCGTGTCCGTTTCCGAACGGCCTGCGTAGGCGGGTAGGGCGGCCCCGCCCCCAGGGGCCATGACCCCGTAGCCGCGAGTATTTTCCGTGCTGAAGGCGGCGTCGCTTTCGGTCATCGCGGTACTTTCAAAAAAGTTGACGTTCCGGTTGAAAATGTCCTGTTTGATCCACAGGTTGGCGATGTTGGTGTCGTTCGCGTATTCACCTGGCCGAACTTCTCTTGTAAACCGGCCGGCCTCGCGGAACTTCTGCCGGGCTTCGACGAGACCGAATTCGGCCAACGAGATGCGGAATCGCCCGGTGGACGGTTCCACGGCGATCTGCCAGCCTTCCGTGCCGCGTTTCGCGAGCGTCGCCACGGTGGAGTCGATGATCACGTCCGACCGAACTTCCCCTTCCGTCGATCCGCCGCGCACTGTGCCGTATCCGACTCCCAAGCGAACCACGTCGGTCGTCGCGCTATGGTAGAACTGATCGATTCCCGCATGAGTCGCACTGCGGATGCTGATCAGGGTCGTCTCCCCGAATTTCAGATTCACGTGCGAGCGCAGCCCGGTTCGAATCTGCGTAGTGGGTTCGAGCTTGTCGTTGACCTTGACCGGAGTCCAACCTTCTTTGGTCAGAACCGACGTGCCCGCCAACGCCCATTCCACGGTCCCGGAGACCTCCACAACGATAGCGGGCAACGGCTCAGTCGCTTCGGAACTCTTTGGATCATCCGGGTTTTTTCCCTTCAGCGGTGCCTGCGCTGCGGCGCTGGCGGGTTTTTCCAGTTCGCGGGCGTCGTTGGTCGCTTTCGGAGTGACTTGCCCCAAGCCATTGCTTCCGACTCCAAACGTAACCGTCGTAAATAGGACCGAATAAGCCAAGCACGCACGAAACATTGCCTGTGACTTCATGATCGTCCCCCGTTTCAAGAATCACCCCGCAGTCTTCTCGCGCCGGTCAGTTCGCCGGAGAAGAACCGCAACCCCTCGCCTATTATAGGGTTTCCACGGGAAAGGAAAAGATCGGGCATCAAACTTTCCTGTAATCCCGGCGAGCGGCCAGGATAGACCAACCCGCCCCGAGGAGTGCGGCAGTCATCATCGCGGCTCCGATGAAGGAGACGGCGGGTGCATCGATCGATTCGCACTCGTCCGGCACCCCGTTGGCGTTGATATCGAGCGAGAATCCACCGGCCACGTCGGTCATGTCGCCAATGCCGTTGCTGTTGCAATCGTAGTCGCCGATTCGCAGGTAATAGACATCCTGTTCGCCGTTGAACGTCGCCGCGTAGGCCACATGGGCCCCAATCGCGTCGGATACCATGTCGTAATAGTCCCCCAGTTTCGATTGATTCGGCCATCCGAGGTGCGGATTAAACGTCGGGCTGACCGGAACATTGGGAGACCAGGTGACCCCCGCATCCTGTGAAAACGAGTAATAAAGCCGTGAGTCGTACCCGCCTGGGACACTTCGGGTGTCGTTCCAGATAACGTCGATCCGCCCGTTTGGGGCCACGGCCATAGTCCCAAACCACTGCCAGGCATTCGTCCCTGGAGCATCGTCATTCACACGAACGGCCGGACTCCAGGTCGTTCCACCGTCCAGGCTGCGGATGAAATGCACATCCAACGGGTCGGCACCCGGGGGATCGACGGACGCCAGGACGTACAAGTTTCCGCCCGTCGGCCCCGTTGAATGATCCGACGCGATCCAGACCTGCCCCAACAGACCCACGGGGTTTGGGCTGTTCGACACGCCGACCTGGACTACTCCGCCGAGGTTGACCGTGACGGCCGGATCGAACGATGGGGCCACGCCGGAATTCTGGGCCGTCGTTGACCGTACGACGATGATATCCGGTTCGTTGTCCCAACTCACTCCGACCACGTAAACCGTCCCGTCCGGACCGACTTCCGTGACGCCCCAATAGGGCCGCTCGACGACGGCCACCGGAAACTCGACGGACAAACCGCCGTCCGTGGATCGGTTGAACACGCGAGTGTCGCAGCAACCTACCCATGTGTATGGGTCCCAGGCGGCATAGAAGTTTCCGCGGCCTATTCCGCCGGTGCGGTCGATGGCTGTCCAGGCTTTGTCGCCACCGTAGGCATATACGCCCGGTTGCCAGGTGACGCCCCCATCGAGCGATTTGAACAGGTGACACCAGTAGTTACCCCCATTCGACGTCAAACTGTAATAGTAGAAGTTCCCATCGGCGTCAGCTTCGAGAACCGGATCGGAACGGAACACGCCCGGCTCGATGACCCCCGGAAATGTCCATGAGCGGCCGCTATCGGTCGAGTAGCCTCGTCCGGCTTGACGAAAGTTGCTCGATATCGTGTCGAACTGCCGCCACCCGATCGCCATTCGATAGGGGAACCGAGGATCGACCGCGATGGACGGTTCATTGGCTGCGTCTCCAATTACGTTGTTCCCATTCTGGTCCACGTTTACTTGGACGCTTTGGTAGGGCCCCAAGGTCCAGAGGGGCGCGGGGTGCCGCGGTCTGGTTCGAAGGGTATCTTCGCGGGTCGGTGGATCGTCCGGAAACTCGCGAGGACGATGAGCAAATCCGCCGCGAGCGGCCGGTCCTTGCTTTGACGCCGTTGCGCGGGGGATTTGAATCTCCTCCGTGGCGTGAACCTCGTTTCCGAAGGCCACGCCGAATGGGAATGGAACAAGAACGAGAACTAGGATGGCTTCGAAGGCAAGGTGACGATGGCGCAACGTGAGCGAGAAATGCATATCGGAATCTCCTGGGGGAGACCGCCCGGTTCGTTACGACAACGGCTTGACGCCGCGAAGGCCGGATAGTTTAATGCTATTGGAAGTTGGCCTGTGGTGCAATTGGCAGCACGTCTGACTCTGGATCAGAAGGTTCTAGGTTCGATTCCTAGCAGGCCAGGTAACCGCTCCATAAGTCATGGTTGGTAAGTTTCTCGCTTTCGATTCTGGGAGTTTTCTCGCCGGTTGACCGATAACTCCATAAGTGAAGGGGCGCCAAGACTGCGCGACGGATGCGCGCGGACCCAGCTTTGCACTGAACGCACGCGACGTCCGGCGCGCCCCGACGGAGTCCATCGTGATCGCGAGTGCCCTCGAGCTTTACCGCTACCGTTACCTGCTTCGGATGCTCACGGTTCGCGAGCTGACGGTCCGATATCGTCAAACGATTCTAGGGGCGGCCTGGTCGGTTTTGTTGCCCCTAACCATGATGGCGGTCTTCACGTTCGTGTTTACCAAAGCGGTTCAGATTCCTTCACTTAATAACCTCGACGTTCCTTATCCCCTCTTCGCTCTGGCGGGGCTTGTTCCCTGGACATTCTTCGCCGGAAGTTTGAACCAATGCTCCAATTCTCTCGTGGCCAACCGAAACCTGGTCACCAAGGTCTATTTCCCGCGGGAGGTTTTCCCGCTCTCGTGTGTGGCCTCTTTGCTCGTTGATTTCCTGATTGCGTCCGCAGTCGCCGCCGGTTGCGCGGGTTATTACGCGCTGCAAGGACGGTTTACGCCGCGAATCGGCCTTCCCTGCATAACCCTCCCGATCATTCTCGGGATTCAGATTCTACTCACCGTTGGCGCAGGCCTGCTCCTTTCGATGGCCAATCTATTCTATCGAGACGTTCGCCAGGCACTGCAAATCGGGATTCAGCTTCTAATGTTTGTTTCAGCCGTGGTCGTTCCGCTGCCCGCCATGGATACCCTTTGGGGACGGCTGCTCGCCTGGAACCCGTTGGTGCCTCTCTTTTCGTCGTATCGTGATGCGCTGCTTTTCGGAACGTGGCCGAGTCCGGCTGGATTGGTGTACTCTGCGGTCGTATCCGTGCTCATTTTCCTTTGCGGCTGGGCGGCATTCCGTCGAGCTTCCGCAAGTTTCGCGGAGCGTATTTAATGGAAGTGCCTGTACAAGTTGTCGGCGTATCCAAGTCCTTTCGTTTGGGGAAGGCTCGACACGCCGTTCTCAACTTGTTCTCGTTGGGTAAACACCGGTTACTTCCGGGGAGTCGGGAGCCGTCGCTTTCCACATTCTGGGCCGTTGAGGACCTGAATTTCAGCGTGTCCGCCGGCGCATCCCTCGGCGTCATCGGTCCAAACGGCGCGGGCAAAAGCACCGTCCTCCGATTGCTGGCCGGCATCTTGCACCCGGACCGAGGGTGCATCTCCGTTCGCGGACGCCTCACCGCGCTCATCGAGGTGGGCGCCGGATTCCATCCCGACCTGACCGGACGGGAGAATATCTTCCTGCACGGCGCGATCCTGGGAATGGGGCGTGTAGAAATACGCTCCAAGCTTTCCGCGATCGTGGACTTTGCGGGTGTGGGTCCGTTCCTGGACGTTCCGGTAAAGCGTTATAGCTCGGGGATGTATGCCCGACTAGGGTTCAGCATCGCCGCGCACGTGGATCCCAACGTCCTGCTGGTCGATGAGGTTCTTTCCGTCGGCGACGCCGTGTTTCGCCTGCGCTGCCTGGAACGAATGCGCGACCTGTTGCGCGGCGGAACCACGTTGATTTTCGTTACCCACAATCTGGAGCAATTGCAGGCCATTTGCGACCGGACGATCGTTCTCGAAAAAGGGCGAGCCGTGTTCGATGGTCCATCGCGAGAGGCCGTCCGTGCCTATCTGGACGCCGCGGCCCGGTCCGCTCCGTCCCATTCCACCGACTTGCCGGAAGCCGCAGACGCCGGAGGGCCCATACGCAACGCTTCGCTGTGTTTTTTCGATGATTCCGGGAAAGAGACCGGCTCGATTCATCCGCACCGGCCGTTCCACGTGGAATTCCGATTCCACTCCGTTCGACAAGTACTGCGCCCCGTAATGGAACTCAACCTCCGTGCGCCGACGGGGGAGAGGTTGGCAAGCTTCAATACGGGTCGGGATGACTGGGTGGTGTCGGTCCAGCCCGGTTCGAATCGATTTGAGTTGCACGTCGCCGCGCTGCAATTGGCCGCCGGTCATTACTTCTGGAACGTTCGCATCTGGGACGGCGAATCCGGTCGTACACTCCTGGATTCGCAGATGAGCTTCCCGATTTTTGTGGAGGATTCCGGAGATGCCACCGGCCAACTGTCCGTTAAGCATGATTGGGTCGCCCTCGCCGGCAGTCGAACTCTCGGAACCGTTCGAATGTCATCTCCGGTTGCACAGGCAAAAGACGTGGAGGCAAACCGTGAGGCTCTGCTTCTTCGCTGACGGCCGCAACGTTCATGCACAACATGTGGCGTCGGGTCTGGCCGCTCGGGGCCACGTAGTTCACGTGGTCACACACAAGCCGGTGCCGGTGTCTGGTGTGACGGTCACGCAGTTTTGCGTGCCGCAGGCGAGTCTCCGCCACCCTCTGCGCTGGCCCGCGCGCCTCGACCGTTACCTGAGAAACTTCCTCGATACGTTTGACGTTGTCATTCTTTACTTTTTGGCGGACTACGGCTTTACCCCCGAAATCCTTGAAGAGGGCTGTTTTGTCGCCTCTCCCAGAGGATCGGATATTGTTCCCCCGCCCGGCGAAGGACCTCCATCCGAGGACCTCGTCAAGAAGCGGATGGCCCTGTTGCGGAGTGCCGCCGCCGTCGGCGTCGCCGGACCGCGGTTTGGGCGCATCGTCGCCCGATACGCGCAGATGGACGAAGCCGGATTCGTCCGATTGCCTCTCGGAGTCGATACCGGTCGATTCATCCCACGCAAATCTTCGGGCCGGTCGGACGGTGTTCGCCGCGTTGGATTTCTCAAGGGGTTTCGTGAGGTGTACGGAGCGATCGACCTTATCCAGGCCATTCCACGAATCCTCGAAGCCTGCCCCGGGACCGAGTTTGAGCTTGTCGGCGAAGGCCCGACCCTACAGAAATGCCAAGTACTGGCACAAGACATTTGCGTTCAGGGATCCATTCGGTGGACCCCGCGGCGTCCGCATTCCGAAGTTCCCGCGATCCTGAGCGAATGGGATGTCAGTGTGATGCCTTCGAAGTGCGAGAGCTTCGGCCTCGCTGCATTGGAATCATCGGCCTGTGAGGTGCCGGTCGTGGCCTACAACGTCGGCGGGATTCCCGACACGGTTCAAGACGGCGAAACGGGTAACCTGGTTGCGCCGAACTCCGTGGATTCACTCGCCGAACGCGTCATAGCCCTTCTTGGGGACGACACCCTTCGACGACGCTTGGGCCGTGCCGGAAGGCAATTCGTCATCGACCGGTTTGAATGGCGAAACGTCCTGCAACGATGGGAATCGTCGCTCGAGGAAGTGCGGGAGCGCCGGGCGGTAATGGCGTGAGGAGTTCATGGCATGAGGCGACTATTGATGATTTCGGCCGCGTTCCCTCCGATCGGCGGTCCTGGCGTGCAGCGCTCCTTGAAGTTCGCCAAGTACCTCCCGCGGTTCGGGTGGGAGCCCGTGGTCTGGTGTCTCGACTCCATGAAGGGCCTGCCTCGAGACGAGACGCTGCTCGCGGAACTTTCCCCGGGAACGCGACGCTTGGTCGCCCGCGACTTGATTTCCAAAGCAAATCGGCATCGGCCTCGAGCCGCCCAAGGGTGGCACGGTGAGCAGGAACGCGGCGTCTCCGATTTCCCTGATGAGTTCATCCAGTTCGCGGAAGCTTCCTTCCATCCGCTTATCGAACTGATTCGCCGCCGGCCGATTGACCTGATCTATTCGACTTTCAGCCCGCCGACCAACCATTGGCTGGGCCTGAAGCTCAAGCAGGAAACATCGGTGCCCTGGGTCGCCGATTTTCGCGATCTTTGGATCGACGATTGTCGCTATTCTGAGCCGTCCGCTCAGATTCACGCCCGCCGCGTGGAACTGCAACAGAAAATCCTGGAATCCGCCGATGCCGTCGTCGGAGTATCTCCATCCCAAAGTGCCATCCTGGCCGGGCACATTCCCGCAAAACGTCACAAGGTACACACTATCACCAACGGTTTTGACTCGGAGGATTTCCTGTCCGTTCCCGCGCGCCGCCGCAGGAACACCAAAAGATTTGTCGTCGCCCATGTCGGCCGTTTCGACCGCGCGCGGGTCGGCGACGGCCTGCGCGAGGGGATCGCCCAATTCGTTAAACTTCTTGGAACTCGCTCCGATAGCTCCGACCTGCGCATCGTCGGGCACATCGCCCCCCAAACGTTGACGGAATGGAGGCGAGCGGGCGTCGCGGTGACATCGATCCCTTACGTTTCGCACGCCGAAGCCATCGCCGAGATGCGCGCCGCCGACGTTCTGCTGCTTCCACTACCTGAAGGCCGCAATGCCCAAACGATTATCGCCGCCAAGCTCTTCGAGTACCTTGCCGCCCGAAAGCCGATTCTTGTGGTCGGGCCGGCTTCGAACGAGTGCGAGCGAATCGTCTCCGCGGCGCGGGTGGGCTATTCTGTCCCGCACTCGGCAAGCGAAGTTGCTCATGCCTTGTCCATGCTGCAAATAGAGTGGGTACGAGGCGTTCCATTTTGCGGGTGCGATGACGCGTTCCTCTCGCAATACAGCCGAGTCCATTTGACCGGACAACTGGCGAACCTCTTTGATACTCTCATCTCCCCAACGCCTCCGAACCTCAACTCCTTTGCATCACATGTAGAGCAGGACTTCGCCTGGACTCCTGCGCCGGCCGGAGTGGTCCCGGCATGAATCCCACCGTGTCCGTGGTCATCCCGACGTACAATCGCGCGTCGCTTTTGCCCAGGGCACTGGATTCCGTGTGCACTCAGACTTTCACGGATTGGGAGATCATTTTGGTCGATGACGGTTCGACCGACTCCACGTCGGCCTTGTTCGACGCGTACCGCGATCGATTTGGAGATCGCTTCGTCCACTTCCGTCAAGAAAACGCCGGTCCAGGCGCCGCCCGCAATCGCGGCATCGACGCCGCCCGCGGCCGGTTCGTTGCGTTCCTCGACTCCGACGACGAGTTCCTGCCCACCAAACTTGCACGACAGTTGGAACTGTTTGAACGCAGGCCGGAACTGGGCTTCGTATATTCCAATTATTCCTGTTCCGATCCCGCCGGGCGGGGATATGCCAGCGCGTGGGACGAAAAATATCCATTAGCCCGCGAGGTGCCGCACGAGACGATCGCACCGGGCCTCTGTGTCTGCCGGGCGAGCCTTTTCGAAACGCTATGGCGCGGTTACTTCGTCGCCACAATTACGGGAATGGTCCGCCGGGACGTTCTAGGGGACCACATCCGTTTTGATCCCGTCCTTCGTTACAGCGAAGAGTGGTTGTTTTATCTTCAAATGGCCCGCGCGGGCCAATCAGGATATGTGGACGAACCGCTTTCCGTGCATCACTCCGTTCCCGGCAGCCTCGCCCGCACCGACCCCCGCCGCAACGCCGTGGGATACGCCCAGCTACTTGCGACCATCGCCCGATCGTTCCCCAATGTCTCACGAAAGCAGCGTCGATCCCTTTGTTTTCGCCTTGCCGACGCCCACCGTCAAATCGGCTACGACGCGCTGCGCGACGGCGACTGCGGCACTGCACTTCGATCCTTCACAACCGCCCTACGTCATCGGTTCAACCCTCGCACGGTCGGAGAACTCCTTAGATCTGTTGGATACTTGGCGTCCGAGATCGCGAGGCTCCCGCCCAGCAATCGTGTGGCACAGTCTGGTACTCCAGGCCGTGCTTCCGGAGAAATTCCCACCGAACCGTATCGCACATTTGCCCCTGAACCGCGCCCGCCTGCCCTTAGGACCGGCGAATCAATAACGGTCGTGATTACTGAGGCATAGCGACGTAGTTCCATCTGGGCAGCAAGTCGTCGAAGACGAGGGTCATGGTGGTTTTGAAGTTCTTGGCCACCTCGCGGCCAG
>Ga0187893_10001939_pt1 | contig 47213 bp, 39 predicted proteins | sample MA1701074metaG_FD_139574 | JGI IMG/M metagenome (GOLD analysis project Ga0187893, IMG submission 139574) | White microbial mat communities from a basaltic lava cave in the Kipuka Kanohina Cave System on the Island of Hawaii, USA - MA170107-4 metaG ... | reverse complement strand
TTGGCCAGACAGATCCTGATGGCCCATCGTCGTATGACCGAGGTCGGGCCTCACCGAAAACGACGTTTGTCGCTCGTACAACGTCAGTACTTTCACGATGCGCTGATCTTCCTGGGTTTATCCGTCAAAGCCCACGGGGATGGCGGAGGCGAGCTTCGTCATTGGCAGGCGCTCGCGTCCACACACGCACTTCCCACCATGCATGAAGCCGCAGGAAAACCTTCTCGACGTCGGCGTGGCGGTCGCAAGCGCAGAGGCGCGGGTGGTCTTGCGCGCGAGCGACAGCCGCACCGACCCGCTTCCGGCGAGAGCTGATGCGGATGGTCGCTGTGCCGGTGAGATTGTCACCGCGCAAGCCAGCGCACGATCGACTCGTGCGCGGAACCACCGAACACTATCAAGACACTGCGCTGTACGATTTCGAGTACCGCGACCGCGTTCACGACATCCTTTGGTACCGTCGGATCGCCGCCAAACACGCGCGCGGTGGACCGGTGCTGGAGCTAGGTGCCGGCACGGGCCGAATCACCGTGCCTTTGCTCGATAATGACCATCATGTAATCGCCTTGGATCGCATGCGTTCGATGTTGGACGCGTTGTGCGCGAAGTTATGTCACGAGCAACGTGAACGAGTCCGGGCGGTGGAGGCAGACATGACGGCGCTCCCGTTTGGTGACGCCACGATTCCGCTCGTGATCGCGCCATTCAATGTACTCATGCACTTGTACAGCTACGAGCATCTGCTCGCGTGTTTCCGCGAGGTGAGGCGCGTGCTTGTCCCGGGTGGCACGTTCGCGTTCGACGTACAGCTCCCCGACCTCGAATGGTTGTGTTGGGATCCCGACGTTCGCCATGCCATTACGCCGTTCGTGCATCCCACTACCCACGAACGTCTCGTGTATTCCACCAATCACACGTACGATCCGGCCACGCAGATCTGTCACGTCCGCATCTACTACGATGTCGCGCCGCCGCGGGGCCGCAAGTTCATCCCACCCAAACGACCCAAACGATTGGTTCACTTGGCGCACCGCCAGATCTTTCCAGAGGAGCTCCGGGGTTTGCTCGTCACAGCGGGTCTGCGAATAGAAAGCGTGTGCGCTGATTTTCGCGAGCATCCACTTTGGGCAGGCATCGAGCAGCAGGTCGTGGTCTGCACGAGTTAAATGCGCTACGTTTGGATGGTGCCGAAATGTGTCGGGGCGTTGATCGGTGCGGGCCTGTGTGGCCTGGTAGCGTGCTTCCCGAGCGAGGGCTTGGCCGACCAACTCAGCGTCGAGCAGACCCAAGCCGAGGTCGGCTACCACCCGATTGCCGAGCTCTCGTACGAAGCCATCATCACCGCACGCGCGGGCTATCAGGCGCAGCTTTCGCTCAGAATCGCGCTGCACAACGCAGCATCCACGGCCAGGGACGGAGTGATGACGCTGGCGCTACCGAAAACGAGTCAGCTGCGCGGGTTGGCGGTTGCACATGAAGGAACATGGGTCGAAGCCAAGGGCACGCACCTAGTCAGCGAGGCTGGCACGCGAGACCGAGGAACCATGTTCGCGCGCATGTTGCCTGAAGTCGAGGGTGATGTACCTGCCGCCGAGATTGTGTTCTACGGGCTCGAGCCGGGAACCACGACGCAAGTCGAGCTGCAATTGGACGTGCATCCCAAGCTTCGCGGTGATCGTTGGCATATCGATCTACCAGGGCGTGGCAACCATCCCATTGGCATTGCCACCGAACGACGTGTGCTGGTCAAGGGGCTGCCCGAACACGAGCACTTTTGGGTCGACGATGTTGCCAGCCGAGACACCCCATTCGTGCTGTCCCCGTCACACGAGCTGGTGACGGTTTCTTGGCCCGCCCATGTCAGCCATTCTGGTCCGGCGCTCGAAGGTGCGTTTCACGTTTTTCCCGATCGGGTGCACGGCGGTGGGAAGTTCCGCTTGTACCTTCGCTTGGGTCCAGCCCGCGCCGCACGACCCAAACATGTGATTGCCGTGATCGATAGATCGCGCAGTACTGCGGTCCGTATGCATCGTGATGCAGGCGAGTTTCTATTCGGATTGTTCGATGCGTTACCGGACTCGTCCACGTTCGAGGCGTTTGCATTTGCCCGAGGTATTACGCCGCTGATCGGTGCACGCGCTTCTGTGCGCGACAACGTGGCAAGAAACTCGCTTGCCCGTGCTTTGGATGCCGGCATCCGTGAACAGGGGACTGATCTCGTGACCGCTTTGCGGCATGCGTCACAACGTGCAGCCGAGCTCGTCGATCCGACGATGATCATCGTTGTCACGGACGGTATGGTTCCTACTACCGTATCTCTGCAAGAGCTTCGCCGCGCGTTGGAGCCGCAGGATGCATCCTCACGTCGTCGAGTGCGTGCGAGTACGCCCGAAGTGCTGTTCGTCGTCGACGATCCAATGTTGCTACGTAGCGGGCTTGCGTTCGAGCATGCCGTGACTGGCGTAGCGGCAGCGCTGGGCGCCCGCATTCGTCTCGAAGCGCTTGGTCAGCACACGCGAGGTGATGCGCTGGAGCTATTGTCGTCGCCCCGGGTGCTCGGAGACCTCGACATCGATCTGCCCAACGGTATGTCGACCGATGCCAGCATGCCCAAGGGGCTCGTGGCGGGAAACTTGTTGATCATCGACGGTAAGTATCAAGGACGCGCTCCGCGTTTGTTGCGCGTCGGCGGCCAACTGGGCGCTCGCAAGCTGTCACGCACGCTTGCTGCCCGGACGCAGGATGCCAGCCCGATCGCGTTGGTGGCGAGCTCCGACACGGTCGCGCTCGAGCGGGCCCAAAAAGCGGGTTTCGCGTTGCCGAGCTGGTACAAACGCAAAGCGCAGCGCAGCGCCTACGAGAGTATTTCGGTAGCGAGCCGTACAGGCTCCGTGCAGCGTGGCCACATCGACGCCGACATCGTGCACCGCTACCTTCGCACACGCGTGCTACCTCGTGTACGCGTGTGTTACAACCACGCGCTCGCGCGCAACCGCGATCAAGCGGGACGCATCGTGCTCGAGCTCGAGCTCGGGAAGGGTGAGGTGATGCTGGTTCGCACGGGGGTGAGCACCATGACACGCGCTGACGCGTTGCTCACGGCGTGTGTGCAGGAGGCCGCGTGGACGTTGGACATCCCGGCCGGCAGGCTCGATGACCGCGTGTACCTGGTGCGGTATCCGTTGCATTTCGACGCACCGCCGGGCGCCGTTGCGAGGGTTTCGGGCGATCCCCTCGGAGAGGGTACGGTGGACCTGCTGCTTCGCCTTACGCCGCAACGCAACTGAATACGACGGCCTGCTACTCTCTTGCCCGATGGCGAGGCTGCTCGAGCTCTTGCTCCATGGCGACGCGATGTCGTTCGGAGGTGCTGGCATTGCACTCGCGGCCGTACTCGTGATCGTGCTCCGGCTCGCGCTTCCGAAACGCGAACGTCGGCTCATGCGACAGCCGCTGGTGTTCTTGGCGCTGCACTTGATGGTCGTGTTGGGCCGTGCAGTGATCCCTGCTGGCTCGCCGGGCGATCGACTGGTTGGCCTCACCGCGTTGCTGTTTTTGCTGTTCTCGATCGGTCGCAGCGTGTTTCTTTTGGTCGTGGACGTGCTGCTGGGGCGACGGTTCACCAAACCGCTGCCCAAGATTTTCCGAGATATCTTGCAAGCGTTGGTATACGCGGCCGCGGTACTGATCACGTTGCGGGCATCGGGAATCGACCCGGGATCTTTGCTTGCCACCTCGGCTCTGCTCACCGCCGTGCTCGGTCTTTCGATGCAGGATACGCTGGGAAACTTGTTTGCGGGGCTCTCGATTCAAGCGCAGCACCCGTTCGAAGTCGGCGACTGGATTCAATTCGACGAAAATCCAAAGCTCGTAGGCAAGGTACTCGAAATCAACTGGCGGGCCACACGGATGATCACACTCGATCAAGTCGAGGTGATCATTCCGAACGGACCGCTGGCCAAGGCGCCGATTCGCAATTTCACGAAACCCACACCCATCGCACGATTGTCGTTGAATGCAACCGTCGCGTATCACGTGTCACCGAATCGAGTGCATGCGATTCTCCTCGAAGCAGCGGCCAGTGTGAAAGGTGTTTTGCAGGAGCCTGCACCATCCGTGGTCACCGCCGATTTTGCCGACTCGGGCATCGACTACCAGGTGCGCTTTTTTACGGCTGACTACGGGGGTCGCGAAGGCATCCTCGCAGCCGTGCGAGATCGCATCTGGTATGCGCTTCATCGCGCTGAAATAGAATTCGCATTGCCAAGGCGGATCATCGATACGCATCACATCGACGATGCGTCACGTTCGCGCAGCGACGTACAACGTCTAGAGACGCGCGAACGGGCACTTCGTAGCGTCGATTTCCTGGCGACATTGCCGGGTCCATCGCTTCGCCGCCTGGCTGAGCTCACCCGCACGCGCTTGTATTCGTCCGGGGAGTTGGTGCTGCGGCAAGGTGAAGGTGGAGCAGAGTTTTTCATCGTCCTGTGCGGTGCGGTGTCCGTGGTGCTCGGAGGCGCTCATCAGGCAACCGTCGAAATCGCTCGCCTCGGCCCAGGCAGTTTCTTTGGCGAAATGTCACTCGTCACTGGAGAGCCCCGCACTGCCACCGTACGCACGAGTGAGGAATCGCAGCTGCTGGTGATCGACAAAGCTTCGTTCCAGGAGGTACTCGCGTCGGTACCCGAAGTGATCGAGCGCATCAGCCAAGTGCTCGCTGCACGTCAGGAGCAACTCGAAGCGGCCTCCGACGCCATCACGCGCGATCGCACCAAGAGTTTGCACGAGCGCAGCGGAATTCTGCTTGCTCGCATTCGCGAGTTTTTCTCGATGTGATCGCGACATCGCGCCTGCGCTCACGGCAGGCTCTTGTCTTTGCGTTTCAGCTCGTCCTCGTGCTCCGCGATGAACGCCTTGAGCTCGTCTGCGTAGGACAACAGCCGCTCCCATTGCTCGACGTACAACGTCACGGGCATGCGTTGCAGACCATAAACGCTGACGCCGCCTTTGCCGCTGACCTTGCAATACAGACCGCGTCGAGGTTCGGTCGCCTGCTCCAACAGTTTGGTGGCCTCGTCGACCCCGATCTTGCCGGCCTTGAGGTTCTCGAGAATTTGTTGTTTGTTCAACGTGTTCGCCGTTCCTGTATGATCGTGTGCGTCATCATACGGGGTCGATCCCCCCAGTGTCAGCGGGTTTTGCGTTTGGAGCGTTGTCTGGTCAGGCGGCGAGGCGTTGCTTTTCCGACATGGTGCCATGCCAAAATTCGCGCAGGTCGTGACGAAGTGACGCCAAGCTGCGTGATTCGACTGCGGGCTGGAGGCGGCGAGAGAATGCCAATGCGATGCGATTGGCGGTCAGGTAGCGTTGCTCGAGCTGCGTCGACAATCCTGGAACGAGCACGAAGCGGTGGTAGAGTCGCTCTACCAGCTCGGTGAAGCCGCGAGTCGCGTCGTGGGTGTCGGGCCAGCGATGCAACAGGCAAATCGCCAGCTTGTCGACTTCTGCTTGTGTCTCCAGCTCCACACCGCTGATGGACCGCTCGCGCCTCGCCGCTTCTGCGAGGTACAAGAGGTGGCTCAACCCTTCGATCACGGGAAGTGCATCGGCCAGGTGCTCGTTCGATAACAGTCGCTCTGGCCCATCCACGTCCAGCCGTTCGAGCAAATGTTCGTCGAGGGCCAATCCGATCTCGATCGCGCCGTCGTCGGCATCGCGCACGAGTACAAGCTCTCGTCGGCCTTGCACAGATCCACGATAGGTGATGACATGCGCCAAAGGATCGATACCGGTTTCAACGCCATAGAGCGCTTCCAGTCCGCGAAACAGCAAGGTGAGCGTATTCATTGCAAGATATCGGAACCCTCGGGATCGAGCAGCACTCCAGCTCGGAGCAGCCGTCTCGCATCTCTGGGATCGCCCGAACGCCTCCATCGCTCGTACAGGTCGAGGACATCCTCGGGTGAGTCCTCGCACGCGGGGTCGACGATTTCTGCGATGATGTCGCTCACCGTAGCAAAGGTGTTCGCGAGCAAGGAGAACACGACCAAGGGGCCGTTGCCATGCGCGACTTCTCGATACGCCGCCTCGCCGATCGACTGCACATAAGTGACCTTGACGGGTGTGCGCTGCAGGCTGTGCGGAACGACACCGGAGATGTAGAGCGCGCGATCACCAACTCCGCGCAGTGCGTGGGCCCTGGCCGTTCCAGAATGTTGTTGGGCGGCAAGGTAGTCGAGCGCGAGCGGACGACTGGAGCGCCCTGCCGCAGTGGGTCGTCGCGCATATTCCGCTAAAAGATGCACGACATAGGCTTCGACTTCCGGCGGAAGGTCGCTGCCTGTACGGTCCTCGACGGCTTCGATCTCTTCGAAAAAGAAACTCTCCAAAGTCCTGTGCTCACATGCGAGGTCGCTCATCTGCGTTCGCTCCGCATCCCGACACGGATGCCTCCACGTAATCACGCTAGCAGCGCGTAAAGCGCTTCCCAACAATTTGTGAGGCTCCAGACGCCAGTTTTGACCAATGAGGCAAGGTGGTTTCAATCGGAAACCCCAGGGCTAGCTGCGTTTCCAAAAAAAAACCTCGGGATACCCAGAACAGGCTTGACGGCGGGCGGCTGGAGACTACACTGCCGCCGCGCTTGGCAGTCCCACGGCGGGAGTGCCAACGACAAATCTTTTTCGAATGATTACGCGAGCTTGTAGCCGCGTGGTCACGGGCCTCCACACCCTTTCGAAGATCCCCAGAAGGAGACACAGACATGCAGATTCGACCCCTGAGCGACCGCGTTCTGATCAAGCGAGTCGCGGAAGAAGAGAAAACCAAAGGTGGCTTGTTCATCCCCGACACCGCCAAGGAGAAACCCGCACGCGGTGTGGTGATTGCCGTCGGCCAAGGGAAAATCGATGACAACGGCAAGCGCGTTGCCATGGATATCAAGGCCGGCGACGAGGTGCTGTTCGGCAAATACTCGGGCTCGGAGCTCAAGCTCGACGGTGAGGAGCATCTCGTGTTGAAGCAAGACGAGATCCTCGCGGTTCTCGAAAAGTAATCGTTCACAACGGATTCAATCACGGAGTCACAGTCATGGCAGCCAAAGAAGTACGTTTCGACGAAACCGCGCGCGCATCCATTCTCCGCGGCGTCAATACCTTGGCCGATGCGGTCAAAGTCACCTTGGGACCTCGCGGACGCAACGTCGTCATCGAGAAGTCCTGGGGTTCTCCCACGGTCACGAAGGATGGTGTGACCGTCGCAAAGGAGATCGAGCTCGAGGACAAATTCGAGAACATGGGCGCACAAATGGTCAAGGAGGTCGCATCCAAGACCTCCGACATCGCAGGCGATGGCACGACCACTGCGACCGTGCTCGCTCAGGCGATTTTTCGCGAAGGCATCAAGATGGTGGCAGCAGGCCACGATCCGATGGAGCTCAAGCGGGGAGTCGATCTAGCGGTCGAGAAGCTCGTCGCAAGCATCAAGAAGCAATCCAAGGCCACCAAGGGCGACGACGAAGTCGCGCAGGTTGGTGCCATCAGCGCCAATGGTGACGAAGAGATTGGCAAGCTGATTGCGCAAGCGATGTCCAAGGTAGGCAAAGAAGGCGTGATCACGGTGGAGGAAAACAAAGCCAACACCACCGAGCTCGACGTCGTGGAAGGTATGCAGTTCGATCGAGGTTACCTCAGCCCGTATTTCATTACGGATCAAGAGCGCATGGAGGTCGTGCTGCACGACACTTACGTGCTGTGCCACGAGAAGAAGATTTCCACCATGAAAGACTTGCTTCCAATCTTGGAGCAGGTCGCCAAACAGGGCCGGTCTTTACTGATCATCGCGGAGGACGTCGACGGTGAGGCGCTTGCGACGTTGGTCGTCAACAAGCTGCGCGGTACGTTACAGGTCGCAGCCGTGAAGGCACCGGGCTTCGGTGATCGACGCAAAGAGATGCTCAAGGACATCGCCGTGCTAACCGGTGGCAAGGCCGTCACCGAGGATCTCGGCGAGAAGCTCGAGAGCCTGTCGGTCAAGGATCTCGGTACAGCCAAGCAGCTCACCATCGACAAAGACAACACGACCATCGTCGATGGTGGCGGCAAGAAGGCCGACATCCAGGGTCGCGTCAAACAGATTCGCGCGCAGATTGAAGACACCACCAGCGACTACGACCGTGAGAAGTTGCAAGAACGCCTTGCCAAGCTCGTCGGTGGTGTCGCGGTGATCAAGGTGGGTGCTGCGAGCGAGGTCGAGATGAAGGAGAAGAAAGCTCGTGTCGAAGACGCTTTGCATGCGACACGTGCGGCAGTGGAAGAGGGTATCGTTCCAGGAGGTGGTGTGGCGCTCATTCGTGCGCAGGCGAGCCTCGATGGTGCTGGTGCACCGACGGCCGAGCAGAAGGTCGGTGTGGAAATCGTACGGCGCGCGATCGAAGAGCCGTTGCGCCAGATTGTGGAAAATGCCGGTGGTGAGCCCAGCGTGGTCGCCAACAAGGTACGGGAAGGCAAAGATGGCTTTGGCTTCAATGCCCGCTCGAACCAGTTCGAGGACCTCATCAAGGCCGGTGTCATCGATCCGACCAAGGTGGTCCGCATCGCGCTCGAGCATGCAGCGAGTGTCGCGGGCATGATGCTGACGACCGAGGCCATGATTGCCGAGCGTCCGAAGAAGGAAAGCCATTCACCAATGCCACCCGGCGGCGCCGGTGCCGGCATGGACATGTGATTCGACGCTCACGCGTTTTACAGGCGACGCCCTCGCTTCCATCGGAGCGAGGGCGTTTCGCGTTTGCATACGGCCGGGACCGGAACTCGGAGCAGCACGGACTGTTGCTGCGCTCACGAAAGGCTCAGGCGCGCTGGTGGCCTAGACAAGTACTGGTCAAGCGATATCGCTCGGGCCATAGGGAAACAACGTGAACACATTAACAGAGGCACCACTCCCGATCGCGATCCTTGGACATGATGGGTGGGCGTTCCGATGATCCGCAATGTACCCGGCGTCGTCCGGGATGACCGGGCCACCCAGCCAATCGCGACCAACCTCGCGTCCGCGGACGCGTCGTGGGTGATTGGGCTTGGTGCATCGGGTGGGGGACCATCCGTCGTGGCCGGCGTGCTCAGACAATTCCCCGCGAACGCGCGCGTGTGTGTTGCGCTCGTGCAGCAGCTTCCAGCTGGTTTTACGCATGCATTTGCGGGATTTCTACGCGCTCGTATCTTGCTTCGTGTGGTCGTGGCCGATGAGCCTGTCCCGATCGAGCGAGGGCTCGTCGTATTGGCGCCGGACAATCGTCACTTGGTGGCGAGCGACCATCGGTACCTGATGCCGAGCGACGCCGGCCCGGTATTGGGTTGTAGACCTTCGATGGACGTGTTGTTGTGCTCGCTCGCTCGTCAGTTTGGTTCTCGCGCTGCCGGAGTCGTGTTGAGTGGGATCGGCTCTGACGGCGTTGCGGGCTTGTGGGAGCTGCGAAAACAAGGAGGGCTCACGATTGCGCAATCGCAGGCGTCGGCGCTGGCGCGGGGCATGCCCCAGTCAGCAGAGCACTTGGATGCGGCTGCCAGCCTGCTCGAGGCCGAGGTGATTGCCGACACGTTGTTGGAAGCCGCCGGAGAACGAAGGCGGCCGTCGTTCATCGATCGCGGTGGGTGAACGGACGCTTGCCCGGACCATAGTCCGTGGTCACCTGGCCGCGGCCACGAAGCAACCAACGATAGCTGAGAAGTCCGTCGACACCGACCGGTCCACGAGCGTGGAGCTTGTCAGTACTGATGCCTACTTCGGCGCCGAGGCCATAGCGATAGCCGTCGGCGAAGCGTGTGCTGGCATTGTGGAACACGCCGGCTGCATCGACGTCCGTAAGGAAACGCTGGGCTGCGGACTTGTCCTCGGCCACGATGGCTTCGGTATGGCGGGAGCCGTGTGCCTCGATGTGTGCAAGAGCTTCATCGAGATCACGTACGCGTTTGATGCCGAGCACGAGCGCACCGTGCTCGGTGTCCCAATCCTGTGGTTTTGCGCTGGCGATGGCAGGATGCCGAGCGCGCGTGTGTTCACAGCCTCGCAGCTCGACGCCGGTACCAATCAACGCGCTCACACACGCGTCCAATGCGGCTTCTGCACCCTCATCCCACAAAAGCGTTTCGATGGCATTGCACGCCGCGGGGTAACTGCACTTGGCATCGACTGCCATCGGGGCAGCCATGGCGGGTGAGGCACTACGGTGCACGTACAAATGGCAGATCCCCGCAGCATGACCCATCACGGGAATACGCGTGTTGTCCTGCACGTGTCGCACGAACGAGCTCGAGCCGCGTGCCACCACGAGATCGATGAGGTCGTCCTGGCGCAGCATCTCGTCCACCTGGGCACGACCTTCGAGCAACACGATTGCAGCGGGATCGATGCCGTGCGGTGCCAAAACTTGTTGCAGGGCTTCGACCAGTGCGTGGTTGCTCCGTTGGGCTTCTCTACCGCCCTTGAGCACGACCGCATTGCCGCTTTTGATCGCAAGCCCGGTAATCTGTGGGACGGCGTCGGGCCTGGCCTCGAACACGACGCCGAGGACACCGAGCGGGCAGGTCACGCGGGTCAATACCAGCGCGTCGTCGAGCTCACGGGTGAGCTCGACGCGATTGACGAGCTCGGGCATGTTCGCAAGCTGGCGAAGGCCGGACGACAATCCGTCGAGCTTGCTGGACGAAAGCACCAGACGATCGACCAGCGCTTGTCCGAGCTCACCCTGCCGCGCTGCTTCGCGAGCGTGCTCCACGTCTAGTTGATTGGCCGCGAGCACGCGAGCACGCACAGCATCGTGCGCAAGTGTGGCGGCGATGTCTTCGAGCAAGCGCGACCGGTCCGAACCGGACAAGCTCGCCAAAGCTCGTGCGGCGCGCCTGGCTGCCAGGATCGAGGTTCGAAGTCCTTCGGTCATACGTCTCCGAGCGCGAGATTGTCGCGCGTGACAACGGCATCGTAGCCGCGCCAGCCAAGGATTGCATCGATCTCGTGGCTTTGATGGCCCGCGAGGGCCCGGCACGCATCGGCATCGTAGTTCACGAGACCACGCCCGAGCACGCGGCCGCTGCCATCGCGGATCTCGACGATGTCGCCTTTGTCGAAGTGACCTTCGACAGTGATGACGCCGACGGGCAACAGTGACGCTTTGCTGGCCTTGAGGGCTCGAGCCGCACCGTCATTCACCACGAGCGCCCCACGATGTTTGGCACCGAACGCGATGAGCCGCCGACGCGCAGGTCTGCGCTCGTTCGGAATCACCAGTGTGCCGAGCTCCTCGCCCGCGAACACCCGCTCGACGACGTTTTGCTCGGCGCCCGGGGCGATGAGCACGGTCGTACCGGCATCGGCGGCTAGCTTCGCGGCCTCGAGCTTGCTCGCCATGCCCCCCGTGCCCCCCGACGAGCTTCCACCCGCGGACGCCATCACGGCCGCGTCGATCGTGCGCAGCTCGGGAACACGCGTCGCGTTGGCATCGTATTGCGGATTGGCTGTGAATAGGCCAGCGACGTTGGTGAGCATGATGAGCAGATCGGCCGAAAGGCTCACGGCTACACGCGCCGATAAACCATCGTTGTCGCCGAATGCTGGTTGGATATCTGCGCCGTTGGTAGTGCGACGGTATTCGATCAGCTCTCGCACGCTCACACTGTCGTTTTCGTTCAGGATCGGCACTACACCGAGCTCGAGCAGCCGCGTCAGGGTCGTGCGCAAGCACAGCGCGCGGTCGGGATCGGTGAGATCCTCTTGGATCAGCAACACTTGAGCAGCGGTTACGCCGAGCTGTGAAAACGCTTGATTGTAGAGCGCGATCAAATGTCCTTGCCCGACCGCAGCGCATGCCTGCCGCAATCCCAACGAACGCGGTCGCTCGCTCAGCCCGAGCACACGCATGCCCATCGCGACTGCGCCGCTGGACACGAGCACGACCTGTTTGTCGGCGTGACGAAGCCTGGCCAGGCTCTCCACGATGCCAGTCAGGCGGCCGAGAGCGATCTCGACGCCATCATGGGTGACGACGTGGGTGCCGAGCTTGACCACCATGCGGTGGACTTGCCCGAGGCTCGATCGTGCGGACATGGCTTGGCACTTAGCATAACGACGTCCGAACAGCACGCGACCGTTGGGCCGCCCCCTCGCTCACTCCGGCGGCGGCAAGGTGTCGCACGAAAATTTGAGTAGCTCGAGCGCATCGGCCAGCGGCGTTGCCAGATCGCCCTGACAGATGTCTCCGACCATCCGGTGGGTCACCATGTTGGTGAACTCGTGCAGCCGTGGAGCCGCATTTGCCTCCCCCAAAGCCGATACGCAACCGCTGTTTTGCTGGCCCGCGATCGTGACGATCACGTAGCGGTCCTCGCCGCCGGCAAAGCTGTCCAACCTGGTCTTCGTCTGAGCAGGCACTGTGGGCTCGGAGTGATCGTCTTCGTCGGTGAGCGTAACGATCGCGAACAGTGACCCAGCTCCGCGGTAAAACCCTTCGTTTGGCTGCCCGGTCGCGTTCTTGTCGGCAAACCATGCCATCGTGTCGAGCGGCCGCTCGCGGCCATTGTCGGAGCAGGTATTGCCACAAGCCCTCGGAAGATCCGCCAAGCATCCGAAATTGTCGGCGATGTTCGGCGCGGGACCGTCGAGCCACGCAGCGCCTGTCGTGGTCCCACACGTCGGATCGCCATAGAGGGAGCCGTCGAGCCCAGTGGTCGAACCGTCGGATTGGAAGCTCGAATTGGTCACACCCAGGCGGTACCCGAGCGCGCCCTTGCTCGGATCCGCAACGTAGTCGTCCAGCACTTGCACAAAATTCGGAAAGTTGTCGCGAAGGTTGGCTTTCTCCTCGAACATCGAACCGGAAATGTCGACGATGAACAAGATATCCAGGTAGTCACAGCCACCGGCAGAGCTGCCGTGGTCGGTATTCCCGCCCGGAACGTCGCCGTGAGCGAACCATGCTCGTCGCGGGAATCGCTGCATCCGACCAAGGTGGTTGCGAGCGTGGAAAGACTCATCAGGTTGGCAACGCGGCGCTGTGTGTTCACGACGATCGCTCCGCCCCCACGCGAACCGGACGGCCCCATCTGCTGGTTGCCTGAGTCGGCTCACCGGTTGCTGCTGAGCCGCGGGGGGCAGCTCAGCCGAGCCAGCGAAGTACGTCCTCGGCGGGGTCAAAACCGCGCTCGAGCAAGCGCTGTGATCGAACTGCTTGGCGAGCTTCGGCCGCCAGCGCGGGTGGAATCACGACGTGGTGGCGACCAGCTTCGAGCCGCAACCCACCCGTGAGTGGGTCACGACGAACCCGACGCAGGTTTTTCCAAGCCAGGCGATCGGGTTCGCCGTGGCGCGGTACATCGACGATGCCGTCGTCTGTAACGAGGATCGCTCGCTGGGCGAATCGCTCTCGCACCCACACGAGCGCGAGCGGGGACAGCAACACGAGAATGGGAGGCACGAGCGCGTCCACGGGCTGGCTCCAAAATTCGGGCACCGAAATGGTGATGGCCATCAGCACCACGAAAGCCACGAGAAGGATCCATGCGAAAGGGCGGTGGTCCATTCGCACGTGCATCCCCCACCACACGAGCGCCTCTCCAGGTTCGAGACGAACGGCGAGCTCGTGGGGCAGCGTACCGGGACACTCGGGCGCTCCCGGAGCGAGACGTCGCCGGTCGTCGGGAGGGCTTTGTTGCGCGCCATCGATGACCCGCAAGCTCATCTGCTCCCGCAACGTTAGCACGGCGACGCCGGACGGGGGTGGGATCTCGAAGCCAGCCGCCGCCTGCTGTTCATCTGCGAAAGTCTTCGATGCGTACGCCGAGTCGGCGAAGCACGTGGTCGCACAGCACCAACGCGGCCATGGCCTCGACCATTGGTACCGCGCGCGGCAGCACGCACGGGTCGTGGCGACCTTTGGGCTGGAACACGACCGCTTCACCGCTTCGCGTGACGGTGTCCTGCGGCTGAAAAATCGTCGCCACCGGCTTGAAGGCGATCGCGAAACGAATCGGCTCGCCGTTGCTGATGCCGCCCTGTATGCCGCCGCTGCGGTTGGTTCGTGTGACGATCTTGCGCGCACCGGTCCCGGGAACGAACGCGTCATTGTGTGTGGAGCCACGCATGCGTGTCGACGAAAACCCCTCTCCGATTTCGAAGCCACGACTGGCGGGCAGGCTCATCATGGCTTTTGCGAGCTCGGCCGTGAGCTTGTCGAACACAGGAGCACCTAGCCCGGGGGGGACATCGCGTACGACACAGCGCACGACACCTCCGAGCGTGTCGCCTTGTTTGCGGGCTTGTTCGACGGCTTCGATCATGCGTGTCGCGGTCGCGGGATCGGGACAACGGACGGGCGATGCATCGACGTCGGTGCGGCTGAGCGCGGCTTCGTCGGGACCGGGGGCTTCGATGTCATCTACCTCGGCCACCCACGCCACGATGGTGATGCCGCAAATCGCCTCCAGGAGATCTTCGGCGAGTGCCCCGGCGGCCACACGTGCAAGCGTTTCCCTGGCTGAGGCCCTGCCACCGCCCGCCACGTAACGGAGCCCGTAACGCGCGTCGTAGGTGTAGTCGGCGTGCGATGGTCGATAGAGATCCGTAAGATCGTCATAGTGCTCACCACGTGCGTCCTGGTTGCGCACAATCATCGCGATCGGCGTGCCGAGCGTGCACTGGGTCGCCGGATCGATCCCGCTCAACACCTCGATGCGATCGGGCTCCTTGCGTGGCGACGTCAGCTTGCTTTGTCCGGGCTTGCGTCGGTCGAGTTGCGCTTGGATGCGTTGGTAGGGAAACGGATGATTGGACGGACAACCATCGACCACCACGCCGACGGCGGTGCCATGCGACTCGCCAAACGTGGTGATGCGGAAGCGTTCGCCGAAGTGATTACCCATCGGGTTCGTCCAGGAAGGCTAACACTCGTTCGCGCCATGGTTGGGGTGCCTCGATGGGTACGGTATGGCCCACGTCAGGAAACGTTGTGACCGCGGCGCGCATGCGCCGGGCCAACCCTTCGAGCTCCTCGCGCGGTACCAGGCGATCCAGAGAGCCACCAAGCAGCAGGGTGGGACACGACACGCGTTCGGCCAACGCCGAGACGGCAAAGGCATGGTTTTTCTCATCGGACGTGTGCTCGAACAAGGCGTGGATACCTTCGTAGCGATTGCGTTGAAGCGTGGCCAAAACCATGGAATCCAAGTGGGCCTCGTTGCGTGCAAGATAGCTGGGGCCAAGCGTATCGGCGAGGCTGATCCACGCGAGCGCGTGCAGGTCCCCGGTCGTCAGTGCCGCCCGCCAACCGCGAACGATGACGCGGCCGAGTGTGCTTTGTGCCGGGCCCACACCCGTCAGCACCAACCGGTGAGCTCGCTCGGGATGTTCTGCGGCGAAGGCCATACACACCCGACCGCCGAAGGAAAACCCACATAGATCGACTGGACGCGAAATCTCCAACGCATCGAGCAGCGCAAGCATGTCCTTCACGTGGCGTCCGATCGAACAATCGTCGAGCGCCAGCTCGGTCTGTCCTTGGCCTCGGGCTTCCACGACCACGAGCTCGCGTCGCTCGGCCAAGTGGCGCACCTGCCCACCCCAGCTCGAGAGCGTCTGTGTCATCCCACCGACGACGACCAGGACCGACTTGGGTGGCGAGAGTTCCTGCGCCGGAGACCTACGGTCGATGCGAAGCCTGCCCGTCGCAGCATCGCCGGCTACTGGATCACGCACCGTCACGAACATGGGCACGGTGTTGGAACCTAGTGAGGACCGAGCCCAGGATCAGGATCAGGATCGGGCTCGTCGCTCTCGTCGTTGTCACACACCGTTCGTTCGAGCTCGCAGCCTCCAATTCCGGCGAGTGCGTTGGCGATGCAGGCCTGACATGAGGAAGGCAGATTGTTGCAGGCGTCCGCACACGTGTCGCGTCCACAAAACATCAGTGTGCCGAACAACCGGATGGTCGACTGGGTGGCGCGTGAGAAACAAGGATCGATGCATTCGATCACGCCTGCGCAGCCCGCTACGCACGATTCCAGCGCTGTGCAGCCGTAAACGTTGTGTTTCCCAGGCTGCACGCACCAGCATCCGTGTTGTCCTGTGCCCACATCGATGCATGTGACATTGAGATATTGTCCACACATGTCGGTGCAGCTCGCGACAACAGTTTCTCCGTCATCGAGGCGACAAGCGTGGACTGTGTCTTGATCGAGGCAGTAGTCGTCGTTCGCCAATGTGCATGGCCCGCCGCTTTCGCTGCCGCTTCCATCGCCACTTTGCTGCTCGTTTTCGGATCCACCCGATTCGTTGGTACCCGTCGAGCCAGCTTCGGTATCGGCGCCGGGGAGCGATTCAAGCTCCTTGAAAAAGGAGCATCCGAGTGCGATCCCGGGTGCGATCCCGAGCCCCACAGGCAAAACGAGCGAGATCGCGCGCATGCCGGGGAGTAGGCCAGACGGACTGCTGCGCGGGAAATTTCCGGCATCTTGGTGGGTTCCGCGGCGGGCCAGGGTGCTCGTCCACGTGGCCCAAGCGCGAATGTGTTCCGCAAAACATGCTAGTTGGCCGACGCTCGATGCGGCTAAACTGGTGCACGATGTCGCCCCAACAGCCTGAGCGCAGGTCCATCGAACGTGATCTGGCCGAGGTCGGAGCCGTGTTCGGCAAACCTGGCCCACTGGACGACGTCGTCCAGGAATACGCGTTGCGCATAGAACGCGTCGCCTTCGAGTTGGCGGAGTTGCGAGCTTCCCTCCACTCGATGCTGCAACGCCAATCGCGAACCGACCGTCCGATCGCCTGATCGCCTGATCGCATCGACGAAATTGTTGCCACATGGTCGAGGGCGCACGAGCACGATAGGCTCACGCTGCTCGTGTCCCAGGCCGACCTGTTTCGCGATGGTCAGACGCCGACGTCACCACGTGTGATGACGGTTGCCGAGCTCGTGCGTGCAGCGAATCGCTGTCTCGAGCACACAATCGCGACCGTATGGGTCGAGGGTGAGGTGTCGAACCTCAAGTTGGCGGCAAGTGGCCATGCATTTTTCACCTTGAAGGACGACCAAGCTGCATTGCCCATCGCCATGTGGCGCACGGCGTTGCAGCGCTTGCGGTTTCGGTTGGAGGAGGGCCAACACCTCCGGATCCTCGGTCGCTTGGGCATCTACGCCGCACAAGGCCGCTTTCAGTTGTACGCGGAGCGGGCCGAGCCCGTCGGCGTCGGGGCACTCATGCTCGCGCTCGAGCAGCGCAAGGCCAAGCTCGCCAAAGAGGGTTTGTTTGCCCAAGAACGCAAGCGACCGCTTCCAGTATGGCCGAGGATCGTCGGCGTGGTGACGTCACTGCACGGTGCTGTGGTGCACGACATCGTCGAGGTCGCCCGCCGACGTTGCCCCACGCGCATCGTGATTGCCCCTGCACTCGTGCAGGGGCAAGACGCCCCGGCTTCGCTCGTACGTGCGCTCGAGCGCTTGCAACGAATGCCGGGGGTCGACGTGATCATCTTGGGGAGGGGCGGTGGTTCTTCCGAAGATCTGTGGGCCTTCAACGACGAGACTGTCGCGCGAGCGGTTGCGGCTTGTGCCGTCCCCGTGGTCGCGGCCATCGGTCACGAGGTCGACGTCACGATTTGTGATCTCGTCGCGGATCTACGGGCCGCCACGCCGTCGCATGCGGCCGAGCTCGTGGTACCCGATCGCGATGGCCACACGCGCGAGATGAAAACGATGGCGCGCCGCCTAATCCTGGCCATGCAACGAACCGTGATCGATCGCCGAAATCGCGTGGAACAACTCGATCACCGTCTGGGCGCGTGCGGGAGAGGCTTCACGCGGATGCGATGGGATCGCTTGAACCGACTATACAGGCGGATCGGCCAGCATCATCCGCGTGCTCGGCTCGCGCGCGATCGCAGTCAGCTCGATGCGCTGCGAACCGCACTCCTGCAACGTGGACAAACATTGGTACGTTCGCCGCGGATCCGCCTGGCCCGTGCAGCCGGAGCGTTACAAGCCCTGAGCCCACTTGCCGTGCTCGAGCGCGGCTATGCGCTCGTTCTGGACCAGCATGACGTGGTGGTACGTGATGCAGGCAGGGTGGAGCTCGGCACCGAGCTGGGTGTCGTGCTGTACCGTGGCAAGCTTCGCGTTCGAGTGACCGCGCGCACACCAGAATCAGGATCAGAATCGTGACCGCGAGGTGTTTCGGCGTATTCGGAGATCCCATTTTGCACTCGCGCTCGCCAGCGATGCAGCAAGCCGCGTTCGATTCACTTGGCTTGCCGCATCGCTACATGGCGTTTCACGTGTGCGCCGAGTCGCTCGCGAATGCCATCGCGGGCGCCAAGGCACTCGGTTTTGGTGGGCTGAACCTCACGGTGCCTCACAAGCAATCCGGGCTGATGCTCATGGACGAGCTTTCGCCGGAAGCCGAGGCCATCGGCGCGGTGAATACCGTCGTGTTCCGCGGGGATGCCATCGTCGGACACAATACCGACGGGATTGGGTTCGTGGAGGCCATGAAGGAGCTTGGTCGGGCGGTACCAGTGCGCGCGGTGGTGCTCGGCGCGGGGGGAGCCGCGCGCGCGGTGGTGGATGGTTTGGCTCGCGCCTTCGCGCACGTCGATGTGCATTGGATTACGCGCTCACCCGATCGGTTGCGCGGCGATCCATTGGTCGTGCGCTATGCGGGGCGTGTTCGCGTCGGAAGCTACACGTCGTTGGCCGACGCGTTCAGCCAGAGTGATCTCCTGGTCAACACGACCAGCGTGGGCATGTCGGGAGGGGCCGCAGCGTTTCCCGTCGAGATTCCGTTGGACCGGATGTCATCGAATACGGCCATGATCGACCTGGTCTACCCACGTGTGTCGGGAGGACTGCTCGATCGTGCAGGTGCGTTGGGATACGCACACCAAGACGGCTTGCCCACGCTCTACTGGCAAGGCGTGCATGCGCTCGAGCTTTGGCTCGGCGGTGTGGTGCCAGAGCACGCCAGACACGCCATGCGGGCCGCGTTGGGTGGGTGAATCCCAACTTCTTGACGGGTAGGCGTGGTCAGCGGCAACGTGCGCACATGGCAAGGCCGACGAAACGCACTTCGAGACCCCGAATCAAGCTCGCCAACCGAACCCTCGATGCACGACCCGACACGCTCGATTTTCGCGACCAGATGTTCGAAGCGACGCTTGTCGAGGTGCCGACGACCAGACGGCTCGCCGATTATCGCAAGGTGGGCGTGCCGATTCTCGACCAGGGTCAAGAAGGTGCCTGTACGGGTTTTGGTCTCGCGACCGTGATCCACTACCTGCTGCGCAAGCGAAAGGTCGTACGCGACAAGCAGGAGGTCAGCGCTCGAATGCTCTACAACATGGCGCGCCGCTACGACGAATGGCCGGGAGAGACGTATTCGGGCTCGAGTGCCCGAGGCGCGATGAAAGGTTGGCACAAACATGGCGTATGCTCGAAAGAGCACTGGCTGTACGATGGATTCGCCGAGCATCAGAACCAGGATTTGTTTGCGAAACGCTACGAAGATGCCGTACGGCGACCTCTGGGTGCCTATCTCCGCGTCAACCACAAGGATATCGTCGCCATGCATGCGGCGATCAGCGAAGTGGGGATCTTGTACGCAACCGCCCAGGTGCACGAAGGCTGGGGCAACGTAGCGGCCAATGGCCTGCTTCCGTGGACGGAAGATACCAAGATCACGGGTGGTCATGCGTTTGCCATCGTGGCCTACGACGAGCGAGGCTTTTGGATTCAGAACTCTTGGGCCGCAGACTGGGGATATCACGGGTTTGCACAAGTCACGTACGACGACTGGCTGGCCAACGGCAGTGACGTATGGGTGGCTCGCCTTGGCGCACCAGTGATCCTGCAGCAATGCCAGACCATTTCGCGCGCCATCGGGGTCGCAGCTCAGGGTTCACGTAGCTACATGTTTCGTGACCTGCGACCCCACATTGTCAGTCTCGGGAACGACGGATTGTTGACGACAGCGGGCACCTATGGAACGAGCAAGCAGGACGTCGAAGAGATGTTCGCACGCATGGGCCAAAGAAACGCGTGCAGGCACTTGATGCTGTATGCACATGGGGGACTCGTGGGCGAGGACTCGGCCATCCAAAAAATCGCAGACATGCGGGGACCGATGCTCGAAGCCGGCGTCTACCCGCTATCCTTGCTGTGGAAGACCGGCATCTGGGCCACCCTCACCAACATCTTGCGCGACGCGATCTCGCGCAGGCGGCCCGAGGGATTGCTCGACGACACCAAGGATTTCATGCTCGATAGGCTCGACAATTTGCTCGAGCCCGTTGCGCGTGCCGTGGGGGGAAGAGCGCTGTGGAACGAAATCAAAGAAAATGCCGCGCTCGCGAGCAAGTCGGCTAAGAACCACCCGAGACGCGAAGACGGTGGACTGGTCACGATACTCGACCAGATCGTAAAGCTCCGGGCCGCAAACAAAGCGCTTCAGGTCCATCTCGTCGGGCATAGTGCCGGCGCGATTCTTTTGGGTGAGCTCGCTCGGGAACTGCACACGCGCAACATCCCAGTCACGAGTTGTACGCTGTGGGCACCCGCTTGTACGGTCGACTTTTATCGCAAAAACTACCTACCGGCGCTCAAGAGCGGCGCCATCAAGCGCCTCATGGCTTTCACACTCACGAACAAAGCCGAGCGCGACGATCATTGCGCGCACATCTACCACAAATCATTGCTGTACCTCGTCTCCAACGCGTTCGAGGACAAGCTGGGGACGCCGTCGTTTCGTCGCAGTCCAGACCAGGAGCCGAGCGGTGAACCGATCCTCGGGATGGCGAAATGGATCGAGCGATCGCTCGCGCCAAAGGATCGTCCGGATTGGGTGCTGTCTCCCAACCAAGAACCGATCGGACGGCGCGATGCAGCGCGTGCCACTGCTCATGGTGGATTCGACGACGACGAGGCGACCTTGAAAGCCACGCTTGCCAACATCCTCGGCAAGGCGCGAGCCGATGCCAGCTTCGGACCGGGCCGCCTGCGATCCCAAGCAGCCAACCGAGGCGTCCGTCAAGACCTCGAAAGATGAAAGCACGGTCGGACTGAAGCGCCCCCATGTGAGCGTGTCGGCGACTCCGGCCTCGCAGAGGCGACGTTGCTCGTGTTCACGAGCAGATCCCAGTGCCTGCGCTGGATAGAACATGAACAGGTTGAGACACATTTCGTCGCGAGTCGCCACCCCGAACGACGTCGGTGTCGTACGGTTTCCCCTCCACCGATCAAGGCAGCACCCTGGAACAGGCGCCAGTGTGATGTAGCGGTGTGGCACGGCTTTGCGGGTCGAGCACGGGTTCGAAGCTAACGATGTGCACAGGGCCATCGGCAACCACGGAAAACGCATGCGGTATGTATGCAGTCTCCAGCAGCGGAACTGCATAGTTGTTGACGCGAAGCTCCCACACTTCTGCTCCCGCGGGAGGCCAATCCGAGCCAACGCCCGAGTCGCTCCCCGTCGTGTCCGTGCCAACGCCGTCGTCCGTGCCAACCGACGAAGCCGGGTCCCCGGAGCTGCTCGTCATCGTCATGGCGGAGTTTGTTTCCGCAAGTCCAACGTCCGAGCTCGTTTCGTTCTCGCTGTTTACAGCCCCGGACAGCTCTCCATGGCCGGGTGTCCATCCGTGTCCACCCGTGTCCATCCTGGTGGAGACCTGTGCCGAGCGACCTCCTTCGAGCCCTCCGGGCCCAACGTCCCTGCGCCGGTAGGAGACCGCTCCCCCTGGGCGGCCCTGTGAAAATCGTCGGTTTTTTGCCAGGGTCGCTGGGCTCGGATAACGGGGAGTGCACCGCGTGCCGCCAGGCGGCGAAAAGGTCGATCTACCATGGCCCAGTTCGAGCTCGAGGATTCCTTCCAAGACCAGGCGCGGATCAAGGTTATTGGCGCGGGCGGGGCCGGTGGAAATGCCGTCAACACCATGATCGAGCACGGTGTGGAGGGCGTCGAGTTCATCACTGCAAATACCGACGTGCAGGCGCTCGAACGTAACCACGCGCCGCTTCGAATTCAGTTGGGTGCGAACGTGACACGTGGGCTCGGTGCGGGTGCGAACCCCGAACGGGGTCGCGAAGCCGCGCTCGAAAGCATCGACGAGCTGGTCCGCGCGCTCAAGGGCGCGGACATGGTGTTCGTGACGGCGGGCATGGGCGGAGGCACGGGCACGGGAGCTGCCCCGATCATTGCGCAGGTGGCTCGCGAATGCGGAGCCCTGACCGTAGGCGTGGTGACCAAGCCGTTTCGTTTCGAGGGCAAACGCCGCATGAGGTTTGCCGAAGACGGCATCGACAAGCTCGAAAAAGCCGTCGATACGCTGATCACGATTCCCAACGATCGCCTGCTTTCGATCACCAGCGCCAACACGAGCCTGCTCGACAGCTTCAAGCTGGCAGACGAGGTGCTTCAACACGCGACGCAGGGTGTGTCCGACCTCATCACCATTCCCGGCATCATCAACGTCGACTTCGCGGATGTGCGCACGATCATGTCGAGCCAGGGTCGTGCGCTCATGGGCATGGGCATAGCAAGCGACGAAGGTAGGGCGACGGCTGCCGCCCAGCAGGCGGTCAGTAGCCCGCTGCTGGAGGACATCACGATTCACGGTGCTCGCGGGATCCTCATCAACATCACGGCGGGTCCAGATCTCAAGCTCCATGAAGTGGAGGAAGCGGCATCGCTCATCCAGGAAGCGGCGCACGAGGATTGCAACATCATCTTCGGCGCGGTCATCGACCCGAACATGGGAACGACCTTGCGGCTGACGGTCATCGCGACGGGCTTCGATCAACGTCAACCTGCGGTCGAGGAGCTCGAGCAAGTGATCCGTGCGCAAGGTGGTGGTGGTGGTCGTCGTCGACAATCGCAAGTCGCCGCCGTGGGGGCGATTGGACAACATGGCACGCACGTGACGACGGCCAGCTCGGCCATGCATCCACGCGCTCAGCCGCAGCTATTTTCGCATGCACAGCTCGGTGTTCCGATGCCCGTGGCGCCGCAACCCCTCGCGCCATCGACGCGTCAACCCCAGATGGCGCCGTCGGCATCGTTGTCGGCTGCAGCCTCGGGCTCCTCGCGTGTGCACGGTTCCGCGCCTACGGGTCAAAGTGGTGCTGGATGGCCTCGCGTCGACCTGCCGAGCGATCCGAGCGAAATCCCGGCCTTCCTCCGTCGCCGAGACGACGGAGGCATCGTTCGCTGACGACCCAGATCACAGGTTTTTCGAGCTTCTGAGCAACGGTACGAACGCGGTCCCCTGGGCCGCTTTCGTTTTTGCATCACAGTGAGGTGAACCGAAATGCTTGCAGTGGATCTATCGATTACGATGGCATCCTTCCGCATCCATGCTTCGAGCAGCAGGTGTATGCGAGACTACCTCATATGCATCGGGGTTGGACCGATGCTCGGGCTCACGGTCGGGTGTTATGCGGGACTCGCTGGGTTGCAGGGTGATGGAGCTGCGGACACGGTCGGCCCCGCGTCCAGTGGCGACGCCCCGGGATCCGATGCCGCGGATGATGCCGGTGAGCCCGATCCCGAGGGATCCGACTCATCGGAGTCCGATCCCGAGGGATCGGATAGCGCGGGTGTGCTCTCGTGTGACGAGCCGTCGGTTGGGCTTTCGCCCTTGCGACGACTGTCGCGGCGTCAGTACGTGAACTCGGTTCGCGATCTACTCGATGTCGAGCTCGACGCTTCGATCTTGCCTGAAGACGAACACTCCGATGCGATCGGGCCATTCGCAAGCAATGTGATCGCGCCAGTGTCCGCAGTCGGCGTACGAGACTACATGGACGCAGCCGAAGCTGTGGTTGGACTCGTGATGGCGAGCGAGCCATCGCCGCTGTCGACTCCAGGCACACTGTTACCGTGCGATCCAGCCGCGGTGGACGAGCAGCAATGCGCGAGCGAGTTCATTGCAGCGTTCGGCCGCCGTGTGTTCCGACGACCACTCACCGCGGAAGAGGCCGACGAATACGAGCAGATATTCACGGCCGCAAGCTCGGAGTACGGCTTCGCCGACGGCATTGGTCTCGTGATCGAGACGATGCTGCAGGCGCCACAGTTTCTCTATCTGGTCGAGTTTGGCGGGTCGGATGACGAGCCGGTCATCGCGCTCACCAACCACGAGGTGGCCACCCGCCTTTCGTATTTCCTGTGGGCCACCACGCCCGACGAAGCGCTGCTTACGGCGGCCGACGAAGGATTGCTCGTTTCGTCCGCGGAGCTTCGTGCGCAGGCCGAACGCATGCTGGAGTCCGAGCGTGCGCGCGAGTCGATTGCATCGTTTCACGCACAGTGGCTCGGCGTGAAAGACATCGACCGTACCAGCAAGGGCCCCGAGATCTACCCAGAGTTCGACACCGCGCTCGCAGGCATGATGGCCGATGAAACCAGTCGATTCGTCGACTACGTGGTGCGCTCGGGGGACGCCCGGCTGACCACCTTGCTGACCGCTACGTTCAGTTTCGTGGAGCCACGGCTGGCCGAGCTCTATGGCATCGATACCTCGACCATGGGCGAGGACGGTCGTGTGGAATTTCCGGCTGGGACACGTGCCGGTCTTTTGACCCAAGCCAGCTTTCTGGCGATGCATGCCCACCCCAACCAGGGCTCGCTCGTCAAACGTGGTGTGGTCATTCGTGAGAATGTGCTGTGCAACGCTCTTGATCCACCACCCAACGACGTCGACACCACCCCGCCGGCCCTCGACCCCGATATTCCGACGCGTGAACGATTCGACCAACATCGTGACAGCCCGAGCTGCAATGGCTGTCACGCGCTCATCGATCCGATTGGCTATGGTCTATTGTCCTACGATGGCATTGGCCGCCGTATGACGAGCGACGGCGGCATGCCGATCGACGACTCCGGTAACGTCGCTGGCATCGGGACATTCGTCGGGCCTGCCGAGTTGGCGCAGCTTTTGGCCGATAGCACCCAAGTACGCAACTGCGTCGTCGACCAATGGCTGACGTTCGCGGTCGGACAACCGCTGGGCGAAGCCGACGCGTGTACCGTAGACGCAGTGCGTCACGCGTTCGCGGCGTCCGACGGCAATGTGCGCCAGCTGCTTTTGGACATCGTCACAGCGGATTCATTCCGCTACCGTAGGCCTGCTGCAAAATGAAGGGATCGATGCCGATGCTCCGGTCGAAGTTCACGCGACGCACCGCACTCGCAGGCCTTGGAGTCTCGGCACTCGCACCGTTTGTTCCGTTGCTCGACGTCGAGGCGCAAGACGGCGGAATCCCGAAGCGACTGATCCTTTTTTATCATGCATTCGGGGCGTTCATGAACGACTGGCGCCCACAGGGTGGTGGTACGGATTTCACGTTCACAGGTGACATGACGGCGCAGCTCGAGCCGTATAAGGCCGATCTCGTGGTCATCGATGGCCTGCGGCTACGTTACCACTATCTCGAGATCCCTGGTGACCCACACCAGGCGGGCATGGCGATGTTGTGGAGCGGTGCTGCACCACTTTCGTGCGACGATCCGGCCAACGACGGCACGTGTCTCCCCGAAGGTGGACAAGACGGCTCGGTGGGTTGGGGTGGCGGCATCTCGATCGATCAGTACATCGCCGATCGGCTGGCCCCAACCACGCCATTTCGTACGCTCGAGCTCGGTGTCGACACCTATGGCAAGGACATTCGCGAATGCATGTGCTATCGCGGACCAGGTCAGCCGATTGCACCGGAGGTCGACCCGATCTCGACCTACGACAATCTGTTTGGCGATTTCATCGGCGACGCGCCCATGCTTCAGCGCCGATTGGCGCGCCGGCAAACGGCGCTCGGTACCGTGACAAAACAGCTCGATCGTCTGAACAGCCGTGTGAGCGCGCACGACCGGCTGAAGATCGAGCAACATCTCACGGCAATCTCGGAGGTGGAGGGGCAACTGGAGGGTATGCTTTCCGCCTGCGAGACGCCTGGCGCACCGTCAGGCTACGATCCACACGACTCGGCAAGCCTCATGGAGATCGCTCGCGCACAGATCGACATGTTGGTGGCGGCGCTGGCATGTGATCGTACTCGCATCGCGAGCATGCAGATCAAGGACGAAAATGGCGGATTCGTGAGGTGGCTCGATCCCAACGCGGAACATTTTCACTCTCTGTCGCACAACCAGGGAGATTGGCAAAGGCTGATGCCGCTTGCATACCGCGACTTCGCGAGCTTGTTCAAATATTTGCTCGACCGTTTGTCGGCAGTGAGCATGCCCGACGGCAAGCGCCTGCTCGATCACACGCTCGTGGCATGGGGCAGCGCCCAATCCGATGCCGCAGCCCATTCGATGGGACCTATTCCATTCATGCTTGCCGGCACTTGCCAAGGGGCCATCACGACCGGCCGCTACCTAAAATACGAGCCAGTGAATCATCAGCGTTTACTCGTGTCCATCGCCCATGCGATGGGGGTCGACGACTTGGACAGTTTCGGCGGTTACTGGGACGATGGATCGGGGCCCCTGCCGGGGCTCGTTTGACCGCAACAACCGATCAGAAGTTGAAAACAGACCACGTCATGAATCGATGCGACAAGACGGTGATCTCGTTCGTGCTTGGCTTGCTGTGTCAACCATTGGCATGTCAGCCGGGCGACGATGGCACTACGAAGACTAGTTTCGAACACGAGGACGATGCTGGCGGCACGGTTACCGGCGGTATCGCGACCACTGCCGCGCCCGAGACCTCCGAGTCGGCCACGACGGGCGGCGATACGGGCGGCGATCCCGTAACGAGTGGCGGAGAAACCACGACGAGTGGGGGAAGCGAACCCGCGACGTCGACGACCAGTGCCGGCGAAACGTCGAGCAGCTCGGATACTGCGCTGGATGACACTTCGGCGCACGACAGCTCGACGACAGGTGCCGACCTGCCGGGGGAGGAAGGACAACCCTGCTCGCTCAGTGAATCCGGCCCAATCACCACGAGTCGCGCAGGACAGGTGATCGAGAACGTTCGGGTCACCTCGACATCAGGCACCGCGATCACGGTACAGCACGACGAAGTCGTGATCCGAAACGTGCAGGTGCTCCACCAGGGCGGACCTGGAATTCGGATTACCAGCGCTAGTCGGGTACACATCGAAGGCGTCGACATCGTGCACACTGGTGCACCCGCGTCGGGCCAGAATTCGGACGCGGGGCTCATCAATATCGACGGATACAACGCCGACAACCTCACCGTGACTCGGACCAGGCTCACGCGCGGCTCATCGGGCATCTACCTGCTCCAATCGCCTGACGCGCGCTTGTCGTTTCTCGAGGGCTACGACTTCCGCGGCCCGTTCCCGCGCGGTCAGCTGGTCCAATTCAACAACAGTCCGGGTGGCTGGGTCGAAGACTTTTCTACAATCAACCCACCCGAAACGTCTTGGCCCGAGGACGTGATCAACTTCTACATTTCATCGGATGGAATCGTTCGGCGCGGGTTGATCGACGGCAATAATTCGTCCAACGGCGTCGCCGTGCAGATCGAAGACGGCAGCGAGCACGTGCTGGTCGAAGACGTCGACGCCGTACGGCAGTCGTGCGGCTGTTTCTATGCGTACGAAGGCAACTACAACACGTTCCGGCGGGTTCGCTGCGGCGATCACATCTGCACGCCCCAGCCACCACGCAATGTGCCTCCAGCGTCGAATGGCCTCATGTTCGGAGCAAATTTCACCGAGTTCGGCGCGCACGACAACCGTATCGAGGACTCGCGCTACAGTGGCCCGTTGTGTTCGGGCGGTCTCATCTGGGACATGAATGCGTACTCGCTGATCGAACTGACGGAAGAAGACTTCACGGCCAGGCAGCCAATCGAGCTACACATGTGTTGGGAGTGACAGTTCGTCAGTGGCTGAGCATCGTCGCCAACGACCAGCGAATGGCCAGTCGGACACGCCCGCGTCGAGTGACGAACGTACCTGGCACGTCGGTGGCGCGTCGGATCGAGGCACCGGCGACCAGCCCGATGCCCCCACCAATCAATCCGAGTCCCGAGACGAGCACGCCGATGCCGGCAGCGTTCGTGCGATAGATCCAACGACAGTTTCCGCGTGGATCGACATCCTCGCCGCTGCACAAGCTGCGGTTCTCACGGCCATCGATGGCAACGAGCACGACACCGGCGATCAATGCCGCCGCGCCGACACTGAGCAGCGACCAGCCTGCCCGGCTCATGGCGGTCTCGCGCCCTCGATCCAGCCGTGGAAGATCGAGGTCGACGATTTCGTCGACGTTGGGAACGGCGTGGACGCGACGTTCGGCTGCCTTGTGCCGCGGCAGCTCGGCCCGTACCACATGGGGGCCGGGCACAACGACCCGCGTTACTGGAGCGAGGCCCACTGCGATGCCGTCGATGCTCAACGCAGCGCCTTTGGGACGTGTGTGAATGCTCAATCGCGCAGGGGCAGCGGTGGTTGTGTCGAGACGTTGTCTCAATGCCGCCGTATGACTTTGGATGGCATCGCTCACCTCAGCCACGCCACACAGCTCGCAGCGTTCGCCAGTCTTGGCAACCATCACACCGCGCTCGCCGTCGAACAGCTCGATGGCGATGTCGTAGTCACGTGCGGACGAGGTCACACGAAGACGTATGGCCGCAGCGGCCAGCGACATCGCGGCCACCGCCCGGATGCACTCGGGCGCCACGCAGCCACGGCGATTCAAACGTGGCGATGCGTCGTGGACCTCGAGCCCCGCACGCGCAAGGCCATGCTCGAATGCCGTGGTAAATTCGCTGCGCGTCGTTTCGGGAATGTCAGCGTTCATGTCAGCGGGCAGAATCACCACACGCTTGCGTTCGACCGCCGTAACCGAGGACGTCGAATGTGCAAAGGCGTTGTCGCGCCACCATGGCGACCATACTGCGAACGTCATGACAACACGCATGAGTTGCTGGCGATGTTGGGTCGTGAACGAAGCGCTCACCGGCGCATCATGGCATGCGTCGCCCGGACATGGAAAGCTCTGGAAGCACGTCGTCTTTCATCGCTCGTGCCCATGCATCGATGTCCGAAAACGGTTGTCCTTCGCCGATCGGCACATTTTCCCCCATGTGCGTGCGCAACAGATTGCGAGCTCGGAACAGTCGGGTCTTCACGGTACCGTCTGGGATGCCGAGCACCTCGGCGAGCTCTGAGATCGAGAGCTCCTCCCAATAGTGTAGCTCGACAGCGATCTGCAGCTCAATCGGCAGCTTGCACAGTGCGGCCAAGAGCGCGACGTTTTGCTCGTCGCGAGCCAGCTCGTCGCTCGGCGATCCACGCAGATCGATGATGGACGCTGTTAGCGGATCGAACGCGCGTGCACACGAGCGACCGAGATGACGAAACAATTCGTTGCGTGCAATGGTGAACAAGTACGCACGAAAGCTCGCACTTTCGCGCACGCGGTCGCGCGTTCGCACGCACGCGAGGAACGTACGCTGCACCAGCTCTTCGCTTTGCAGGCCGGCCTTGGTGCGAAAGAACCGAAGGAGGCTCGCGACATGGCGGTCGAATAAGCGCTCACCCGCCGCGCGATCGCCTCGACGCCATGCCTCGAGCAGCTCGGTATCGTGCTCGGTGTTGGTCGCACCGCCCACGTCGTCCTTTGGTTTGGTCATCGGTTGTGTGCTTTCATCCGGCCTTGCCCAGGCGAGCTTGCAAACGGGCGAGCGCCGCTTTTGCTCCACGATGACCGCGGCGCAATGCGACTTCGTATTCACGGCGTGCGTCGTCGTAGCGCAGCACCTTGAGGTAAGCGTCGCCGAGCTGCATGCGGTATTCCGCCCGCCGGGGAGCAATGGAAACGGCCCGCTGTGCAAAGCTCAGGGCCTTTTGGTAGGCAGCCCCGTTGAAGTACACCTCGAAGAGTCCTGACAGGGCCGCGTGGTTGAGCGCATCGGCATCGAGCGCGCGGTGAAAGGCTGTCTCGGCCGCCGCGAATTCGCCCGCCATCAGGTGCGATCGGCCCTGTCCGACGGCTTGCCGTGCTACCAACGGATCATGGCTGGCCGTGACGGTGGACGTCATCACTGCGACAGTATTCGGCGCCGAGGCAGTACTCGGCACCCCAGTGTCGGGGGGAAACGAGTCGGAAGTCGACTTTGATGCACGACGGGTGTGCCCATGTCCAAGCACACGATCCACATCGGCGCGTACTCCGATCGGCAGTGGCGCGCCTTCGGTAGCAAGGGACTTCAGACGAACGGTGCGTCGTGTGGGATCGGACTCGGCCAGGGCGCTGAGCACCGCGGCGCCCTGGAGCTCCGCCTCGGTAAATCGACCAGCACTGGCGCGTCGCCGCAGCTCGGCGAGCTCGCCCAACGTAATCGCCGTACGCTCACGCAGGTCGGTGCGTTTCGGGTCGAACAGCAGTGCCGCTGCATAGAAGTCGGACGCGAATCCACGTCCACCATCGGTCGCCCAATACGTGTCGCCGACGGCCACCAGCGCGTCGGCGAACTCGGTGCGCAAGAGCGATGCGCGTGCCAACGCGTCGGGGTGCTCGCTGCCTTGAGCCTCGAGGGCCAACACGGATGCATAGGCGGTCGGCCTGGACAGGTCGTCGATCGCGGGATAGATGAACGCACCGATGTGTGCAGCCTCGCGTGCTTGCTGTTCGAACATCGCGAGGGTTGCCAGGTCGGGATCGCTGGACGTGCCGAATGCTCGTGCCGACGCCACGGCAAGTCCCAGCGTGAGCGTCAACGTGGTGGCGATACCGACGCGTCTGCGCCTGCGTGTGCGGTCCGCGTGCATCGCGGTCAAGAGGTCGGCGATGCAAGCATGGCGCTGCGTGGGATCGACTCTCAAACCGCGAAGCAGCACACGAAGCATCCACCCCGGTACCCCGCGTGGGTCGGCCGGATCGGGCACACTGCCGGCCCGAATCATGCTCATGAGATCTGCCAACGATCGTGCGGAGAACGGGGGATGCCCGTAGAACATCTCGTACGCCGTAGCGCAAAACCCCCATTGGTCGCTTGCCGCAGACGTATGTCCGTCGAACTGCTCTGGCGCCATGTAGACGGGTGTGCCCATCAGCGTTCCACCATGCGTCGCGAGCTTGTCCGCGACCTCGACGACGTTGTGCAGCGCCGCCTCTGCGACGACCGTGTGTGCCAGGCCGAAGTCGACCACACGCACGCGACCATCGTCATCGACGAGCACGTTTGCGGGCTTGAAGTCGCGATGCACGACACCCGCGCGGTGGGCGGCATCCAAACCTCGACCGGCCTGCACCAGAATGTCACGGATCTCTCGCCAGTCAGGATCGCGGCGATGCACCCAGTGCGTCAGTGTCTCACCGACGACCAGCTCCATGGCCACGAACACGCTCTCGTCGTGGATCCCCGCGTCGTGTACAGCGACGACGTTGGGATGGGTGAGACGCGCGAGTGCACGTGCCTCCTGCAAAAGACGTTGCTGGTAGCCTCCGTTCGAATCTTCACGATCGGGACGTACGACCTTCAACGCGACCCGCCGACCGAGCTGGGGATCGAACGCTGCGTACACGATGCCGAGACCGCCACGTCCGACCTCTTCGAGCAGGTAATAGCGCCCGATACGCGTCGCGGTCACGACACCCTCGAACACCGCAGCGCGTATACGCGCTACGACGCTTGGCTCTGGTCCATCGGATGAGGAACCGAGGGAAACGACATTGCCGGAGTGCGTGGTCGCATCCGATGCTGGACCGTCCACGGTCCCATATTTAGCAGACTGTGAGACGGCCGTCTCGCGATCCGGTGCAACAGTGCCCCCAAAAATGTTCGACCATGCGCTCGAAGCTCGGTGTAGGCTGGGGCATGCTGCGGTGTCAGGCCGCTTACGTGGTCGTCATGGCGTGGATCGTCGGGTGCGCTCCGAACCCGCGATTCTACGCGCTGGACACAGGATCGGAGGTCTCCACCACGAGCGACCAGGATCATGATGTCTCGACCACCGAGTGGGGCGACTGCGTCGACCCCGTGCTCGAGCTCGATTTCACGGAAGGCACCGTCGATCCGCGCTTGACGTTCTATCGCGGTACCTCCGGAACTTATGTGGATGTGCACGGACGGATCCAACCCGCCATGATAGGCATGCCGCGCTTCGAGCACGTGTGCGCGCCCTCGTGCATCCCTGTTGGACTGCTCGTCGAGGACGCGAGCACCAACGAGGTCGCCAGCGACCTGTCGACGTGGACGCCATCGGCCGCAACGCTGATCGAGAGCACCATGACTGCTCCGGACGGCACGGCGTCCGCGTACGAGCTCGTTGATGACATACAGAACTTGGAGCACATGCTGAGAGTCTCCCCTGGGATCACTGCGGATGGACAGCGCTGGACCTTCAGTGTGTTCGCAAAGGCCGGCTCGCTCACGCAGCTGCGCTTGGTCAACGGCCCGCTACCCGGTTTTTCCATTGCGCACTTCTCTCTCGTAGATGGCGAGCTACTCGGCACGCATGGTGGCACCGGCGAGGTGGACACGTTCGTCGCAGCCGGTTCGCATCCGTGGCCCGACGGCTGGTGGCGGGTGTGGTTGACGTTTCATGCCCCGATCGGCACGAAGCTGGGCTTGTGGCTCGGGTTGTTCAAAGATCACGACTGGATCTACGCCGGCGCCGGGGAGTCGCTGTTCTTGTGGGGGCCTCAACTCGAGCAGGGCGTCGTACCCACGAGCTTCATTCCCACCAACGACGCGCCGCCCGGACTACGTGGCGAAGACGTTGCATTTCTCTCGTTACTCGACTGGCTGGATCCGCTGCGTGGCACCTTCGTGGTCGAGTTCTCCCGTGCGCTCGCGCCAACCGGCGACGAGTGGGTGTTTCAACTCGGCGATCAAACTGGCGCTTCGTGGATCGGTGTACATGCAGTCGCACCCGCTACGTTTGCCGCAGCCGTGCGCACTGGCGGTGCCCAGCAAAGCATCATGGAATTTCTGTTCACGGTTGGTCAACGCCACCGCGTCGCCTTGGCATACGGTGAATCGCGCTGGGCGGCTGCGGTCGATGGTGGACCGGTCGTGTCGCATTCGGAAATCATCCTGCCATCCACGTTCACCAAACTGGACCTCGGCGACGCCACTCCCCAAGGCGCGAAGCTGCACGGTCACATCGCCTCCGTGCGCTACTACGATTGCCAACACTCGGATGAACACTTGCGTGAGCTCTCGGCCCCGTGATGTTGCCAACGGGGGTCGAGCACGTGCACGTCCCGTACACGTGCTCGCATACGGTAGCTACGAGCGACCGTATGGGCGTGGCCGCGACGGGTCGGGCGGCCTCACAGATCGTAGGGGCGAACGGTACCGCGGCCATTGCCCTTGGTACGCTCGATCGCCTGCTCGAGCATCTCGTGGACCGTGTCCGAGATCGCTTGGATCAGTTCTCCGTCGCTACGCAATCCGGCTTCGCGGATGACATCTTTTACTTTGGAGCCGACCACGACGACTTCGCGGGTCTTGCCTGGTTTCTTGGCTGGGGTGCCATTCTTCTTGGGTGCTGCGGGTGCTGCTTTGGCGGCCATCGTGAGTTCCTGTGGTTCGAGGGTAGAGTCGCGTGCTCCCACCAGCGGGCGAGCGCGGGCCATATTTAGGTAACCGCGATCGTCTGGCAAGACCAGAATGTGGTCGAAGCTGCGGGTTTTTTGCATTGTTTCGCCCATCCGGGTACCGATGAAGTCCGGCGTTGCCAGCCCGGAAACCGATGGTGCGCTCCTATGCCCCAACCACGTCGTACCCCATGAGGCAACGGGGGCAGTTTCGGCCCAACCGAAGGCTCGCTCCCACGTCGATCGGTGACGGCGAGCGCGAGCTCGATCGTGCATCGCCCCGCACACGGCGAACCTACGTTCGGCGTGTGGGACGATGGCTGGGGCGACTTGCCACATGCGGGGCGCTCGCTTACGGGCTACTCGCCGGCCTCCAAGCTGCCTACGCGTACGTGACCACCTCGTCGCGCTTCGAGGTGAGAGCGATGATCTTCGAGCCGACCCGTCACGTCGACGACGCGCGGCTACGGGAGCTCCTCGCGATCGCGCCCGGCACCAACATCCTGTCCCTCGAGCCCGAGGAGCTTGCTGGCCGTATCGTCGCCGATCCGTGGGTGCTTCGGGCCAACGTCACACGTGAGCTTCCCGACGGGCTGCGTGTCGTCGTCGAAGAGCACGAGCCCGCCGCGGTGCTGATGGCCGGCCACTTTTACTTGGTCGACCGAAACGGAGCTTTGTTCAAGCGGCTCGCGCCCAGTGAACGGGGGCAGCTCCCCATCATCACCGGGATCGGTCGCGAGAGTCTACTCGCGGATACTGCCGACGCGAAGCAGGCGATTGCGCGAGCCTTGAACATTGTCGACATCTATGCCTCCAAACGTCGGCCGCGCCTGGGCGAGGTGCATCTTGGTGCAGGTGGAGAGGTAACGCTCTACACCGCCGAGCTCGGAACGGAGCTGAGACTCGGCCGCGGGCCCGCACAGACCAAGTTAGCGCGCTACGACGCACTGCGCGCGGCGCTTGGGAGCGATGCCGACAAGCTGGCGATCTTGCACCTCGACGCCACGGTCCGACCGGATCGCCGCGAGCGGATCGTTGCCAGTTTCTTTCCCGCACAACCGCTACCCACGTTGCTTGCTCGCGCCGATGTTCCGCCAGGCGAACGCGGCGAACTTCCCAATACCCACGATCCGGTTGCTTCATACGCACGCGATCGGCCAACGCGCCATCGCATCCCCCGTTACCAGTGAGACGAAACCATGGCGCAGGTCGGAGACGTCATCTGCGGACTCGATATCGGGACCACCAAAGTCGCAGCCATCATCGGCGAGCTGACCGCCAACGGCATCGAGGTGTTGGGGGTCGGGACCAGTCCGTCCGAAGGTCTGCGCCAAGGTGTCGTGGTGAACATCGAGGCGACTACCAACAGCATTGCGGCAGCCGTTCACGAAGCGGAGCAGATGGCTGCGGTGGAGATCCGTTCGGTATTCGTCGGGATCGCGGGTGGTCACATTCGCGGATTCAATAGCCTGGGCCAAGTCAGCATGCGCAGTCGTGAGGTCATGGAGGCCGACGTGGCCCGTGTGATCGAGCAGGCCAAGGCCGTGAACATTCCCTTGGATCGCCAGATCATCCACACGCTGCCGCTCGAATACATCATCGATGGTCAGGGACAGATCCGCGATCCCATCGGCATGAGTGGCGTTCGCATGGAGGTCAAAACCCATGTCATCACGGCCGCAGTGACCAGTGTGCAAAATATCGTGAAGTGCTGCAATCGTGCCGGCCTGGACGTGATCGAGGTTGTCCTCGAGCCGTTGGCGAGCGCGCTGGCAGTCTTGCACGAGGACGAGATGGATCTCGGGGTCGTGATGATCGACATTGGCGGTGGCACGACCGACATCGCGCTCTACAACGAGGGCACCAACGTATTCGCGTCCGTCATCGTGATGGGCGGCCATCGCATCACTCAGGATGTAGCGCACGGGCTACGCACCAGCGTTGCCGAAGCCGAGCTACTCAAACGCAAGTACGGATGTGCGCTGGTGAGCATGGTGGCGGCAGACGACGTCGTGCAGGTTCCCGGTGTAGGCCCTCGTCCGCCGCGCGAGCTCGAGCGCAAGTTTCTGGCCGAGATCATCGAGCCACGGGTGGAAGAGATCTTCTTGCTCGCGCAACAGGAGATCTCGAGCAGTGGGTGCGCGGAGCTGGCTGCCAGTGGCGTCGTACTCACGGGTGGATCCAGCCAGCTCGATGGTATGGTCGATATCGCAGAGGACATCTTTCAGATGCCGGTACGCAAGGCTTCGCCTCTCGGCGCACACGAGCGAGCCCGCGGTGCCGCGCTCACGGAAGGCGGATTCGCCAGTGTCATCGCGGACCCGAAGTTCTCGACCGGAGTGGGATTGGTGCTCTATGGTGCTCGTCACGAGCCCCCGCATCCAGACGTCGTTCGAGGCAAAGACGAACACAACAAACCGAGCGTCGGACGGCGCCTCACCGAATGGGTGAAGGATATGTTTTGAAGGGGGGTCGTTGCTTTTGTGCTATCAACTCCAGGCGCGTCAGGCACACTGGCGAGCCAGGCGTCGCCGTGCTCCCTACGAACGGCAGCCGGGACCCCCGTGGGATTGAGCGCATGACAACGCCTCACTGTCCAACTAGGCTGCCGTACAATGCAGGCTCGAATCATGTGTTGTGGCTGGCTTTGCACGTTCGTATCGGCAATGGCGTGCGGCAGGGGAGATGAGCCACATGGAGCCGAATCGGAGCAAGACACGCTTTCGATGGGGACCGAAGACACGTCAGTGGGGGTCACGACGGACAGCGACGGGCCTGACGCTGGATCAGGCAGGGATCCCGTGGACCAAGCCAATGTGTATTGGGTCGGACACAGCCTCATCACTGGCGAAGACCCGTACGTCGAGGACGACGAGCCGTTACCCGAGCTCTTGCACGTGCTGACCGACGCGGTGGGGCTGCGCTACGAGGCGCATCGCCATACGACGTCTGGCGCCCCAATCGGTTGGAACTGGGGTGCAACCACGGAAGCTTGGCAGAGCACGGCTAGGGAGCGCATCGCCCCGCTCATCGATCCGGATCATCCCGACTACGGGACGTTCGACGTCATCGTCGTGACCGAGGCGTTGACGTTACAAAACAACTATGAACACTGGTATTCGCCATTTTACGCGCGCCGGTTCTTTTGTGCAGCCAGACGAGCCAATCCTGGTACGCGTTTCTTCATCTACGAGAGCTGGCACCACTGGCAAGCCGCAGACGAAGGCAAGCGTGAGGACTATGGACCGATGCAAGCTTGGGATTGGCGACGTTACATGCTCGATGCAAGTCTGCTCTGGAACCGCATCGCCGACGAAGCAGCACTGCAGGGCGGCGCCAAACTGCCAGACGACTATGCTTACCAAGGGCCCGGAGCCGACCCAGGGGAGTGTGACGACGATCTCGAGGTGCACGTCGTACCCGTCGGTCGAGCGCTGGTCGCCTTGTTGGATCGCTTGGCACAGCGGCGTCCTGGCGACGATTGGAGCTACATGAGCGCCGCACACGAACAAACGATGAGCGGCGACGACCTGTGGGCCAATCCCTACGTGGATTGGCCAGAACTGGCCAGTGAAACCGTGCATGGTGGAGACGTCGACGATGTCCATCCGAGCCACTTGCTGGTCTATTTCAATGCCCTCGTTCACTATGCGACGATCTATCGCCGTGATCCCCGTGAGCTTCCGACCGTCAACGGTGTACCGGTCGGAATCGCCGATATCATGCGCGAAGTCGCCTGGGAAAGCGTCGTGAGCGATCCGCGTGGCGGCGTCGACTGACAGGGCTCAGCCGTTTGCTGGATCGCCAGTACGGACGTTCGCCTGACGTGGTGCCAGACGTGTGCCGAGCAGCCAATCCGTAAGCGGAAACACGATATTGAAGTTGTGGCTCGTCATGATATGCGGATCGTGATGTAGGCGATGATGCATGCGCAACCATTGGAACAAGTGCCCACGCAGCGGCCAGCGCCGTTGCAGCGTGTGTGGAAGATGGAAAGCGAGATGCACGAGCTCGAGCGCGAGCATGTAGACGATCCACGTGATGCATGCCACCGCGGCCACGTCCGGCCCCAGCAGGCGCGTGATCGCGAGCGAAAGTACGAGCATCAGTCCGATCGAAAGACCTGTCGTATGTGCCGTGGTCAATACGAAGTAGGCCTCGCTCGTCTGCTCGAATTCCAGCGTTCGATGGTCGAAGTAGCGGTGGTGGATCAGCGTGTGCCCACGAAAGAATCGGTCCGTGAGCTTGCGCCGTCTGTGCATGGGGAAGCGATGCACCAGGTATTCGATGGCGTTGGCCATCGTGATGGCCATGGGAATCGCCAGGTATGCCCAGGGGCGCATGTCCGTGGGCCGAGTGGCTAGCCAAACGATCGCCGCAGCTCCGGCGGACAGCGACAGGGCCAGGTGCACCCAGGGCGAGTACCAGGCCGGCAGGGGCTTGGACGCCCGTTCCAAAACGACATCGCGGTGCTCCAGTGACGATGTCGAAGACGAAGCCATGAGATTAGGCATGGACCAACCCGAGAGCCCACGCAAACGGGTTTTTTGGCTGACAGACCCGTCACCGTTTGGCTCGTCTCACATTCACGCAAGGTAGTCCCGCGTTGTGTGGCTTCGTTGGGATGCGGGGCTCGAGGGACGAATTTTTGTTCGGACCCAGCATGAGCGGCTCTGGCTGGGCGGGTAGGTGGACTTTGTGGCTCGCCTGCTTGGGGTCGATTTACGTACCGGATCGTGCGAACGCATGGTGACAAGCAACGCCGTTCGGTTACACTCCGCCAGCGAAGAAACGTCCCAACGACTGTCCGACCAGCTAGTGCGTTCCAGGAGTACAACCGTGCCCGCGAAGAAGACCGCGACCAAGCAACCTCAGGGCAGCTTTGCTGCCACCATGCAACCGCCCCGCCGCACACGTGGGAAAACCGCTTCGGCGAGCCCATTTGGCCCTGCGAGCGAAGGATCGCAGCCGTCCCATGACAGCGGGTCGGTCCAACCTTTCCTGGAGAAGAAGTCGACCCTGGGTAAACCAGCAAAACGTGTCAAAGAGGTTGCCAACGCGGGAAAGACAATCGCCAAAACGGCGAGCACGAAGTCGCCGGCGAAGGCCGCCAAGAAAGCTCCGTCCAAGACCACACCGGCCGAGAAGGCACCCTCCAAGAAGGCACCCTCCAAGAAGGCGCCCTCCAAGAAGGTGCCCTCCAAGAAGGCGCCCTCCAAGAAGGCGCCCTCCAAGAAGGTGCCCTCCAAGAAGGCGCCCTCCAAAAAGTCTCCCGCCACGACGACCGCGCCGACCAAGTCGACCAAGTCGACCAAGTCAATCGGGGCCGCACCCGCCGAGGCAGCCAAAGGAGCGGGCGCGAAGACAGCCAAAGCCCCGGCAAGCGCAAAAAGCTCGGGTGCGAAGAAGGCGAGCAGCCCGGCAGCGAAGCCCAAGAGCGTGCCCAAGAAAACGTCCTCGCCTGAGACGAAACCGTCCGCGAAACAGCCTGGGAAGTCTTCCGCGAAACCATCGGGCACTCGTCCCGCGCAGAGCACCGAGCCGAAGCGATCGCAGTCGCCGCGCCCGGAGCCAGAGCCCAAGGCGCCGTTGACTTCCTCCGATGAGGCAGAAGACGAGCGCGACTACGATCTCTACAGCGACGATGACCACCAAGATTACGACGACGAGGACGAGAGCGACAACTAAATCGCGGGGATGTGACCCGAGCCGTGGGCAACACGGCGCATGGCGCGGGAGCCACAGCAGCGCTCGAAAATCGGCGCGCAGTGGATGTTCACACGTGCCTTCGCTTGTCGCGCAAACCTCCAGCCTCCCACGTCGGGCGGTTGGTGCCGCCCGACGTTCGACGCCTAATGCACGCTCGGACGACGGGGGCGAGGCAAGGCGCGGAAGGTCGACGTCGCGGCCGTTCGGAGCAGTGATGGCCATTTCATCGCACTTTGCACCAACGATCGTACGAGCTCGATAGGGCTCGCACCTTCCACGTGCACAGCCACACGTTCCCCCCGGGATACGTCCTCGACCGCTCCTCGGGCAACGGTTCGCTTGCCGTCTGAACGGATCTCCACGACCATCCGCGTGACCAGCGGAGGTTCCGCAATGGTCTCGGCGGGTTCGGACGTGAATTCTCGCTTGGGGGTGCTGTCGGCTGACACATCGGTGGTGTTCACGAACGCGGTGTCGTTGTACATGTCATTGGCTCCCGTCGATGAATGGTGTCGGTATCGAGGCAAAAACAGCGCTTCGGGGGCCGGGTCATGCACGCCGGTACGACGAAATCGCCACTCTCGGCGTCAACCGAGTCATGGCCGCCTGCGCCGACGATCTGGACCCGCGCCCCGTTGGTTGCGCGATGAACAAGCCAAGGTGGTGAGTCTGCGCGCCTGGAGATTTCCGTGCCTCAAACGGTATCTCGAAGCGTGCAAAGCGCATTCACCACGAGGTCTGGGATACTTCGCTCCCCCGCGATGATTCCTTTGACCTAAGTCCGGGATGAACGGTGGGCGCGTGCCCCGGTTGCACGAGCCTCGGTCGAATGCAACGCCTCGTGAGCTCGACGGGTCACCTCCCCGGATCGAGTCGAGCTCACGTCTCAAATCAGCGGCGATCGCTTCCGGCCGATTCATCGCGGCTTCCGCCTATGCATCCTGGATGCCAGCAAGCATTCACCCGGATGTATGGGCCCGGAACGCCGGAATCGCGCCCAGCCGTCAACCTCGCGTGCTCGTTCGACACGTGTCCATTTGCGACGACGTCGCGCCGTGCCACAAGATGGGGCTGTTTCCGATCTCGCTTCGTTCGGGAAGCGCACGTGGGAATTCACGCGCGCGGTCATCGACGGTTTGGGTGCGTTTTTGCGGTCCCACGCGATCGGCCTAGCTTCGTGCGCGGGCGTTTCGCTGGCTTGCGGGCTTTTCCACCCGTGCCTGCACTCCGGGCTTTGGTTGTGCCGGAGCGTTTTCGGGCGGCGCCGCTGTGGTTGGACCGCTTGCTGGTTTTTTTGCGACGACGCTTGTGCGTGCTCGTGGACGAACTGTTCGAGCGAGCTCGACCGCTGCCGCTTTTCTTGCCCCCGCCACTGCCCTTGTTCACGGTTGCCCACGCTCGGCGTGCCGCTTCGTCGTCCGAAACACCACGTTTCTCGTAGCCCTCTTCGATGTGCTCCGCCTGGCGCTTTTGTTTGTCTGTGTACGCACGTTTTTCACCCCTTGGCATGCAACGTTTCCTTTCGTGACAGATCGCCACGACGGTCTTGTCTGTCGTGGCTGCCATGAACAACGCTCATGACGTGTTCCGTACCGTCGAGCAAGCGATGTGCCACACAGACGCGGCACGTTCGAGCCCGATACCGTACTCCTGGTACACTCTGCTCGATGTTCGACGCGAAACCACGCCTATGGTCGTCTGCGGGATTCCTGCTGGCGCTTCTACCAGCCTCAGCCGCCGCCGGAGACGGTCTCGTCAAGGGCGGCTATGTTTACCTTTCGCCGGGTGTGCTCGCGGTTCCCGTGGGGCAGTTCGAGGATTACGTCGACGTGAGCTACCAGTGGAGCCTTGGCGGCGGCTATATGTGGCGGCCGGGCCCGCTCATGATCGCCGTCGGCGGAGCGTTCGAGCACATGCCGTGGAACTTCGAAAATGATTTTGCGTGCGACGATCCCGACTTTTGTCTTCGGGGTAACACCCTCCGGATCGTCCCCGAGTTGAGGATCGGTGGGGGTAACAACACCGTCGTCGGCTACGGTGTGATCCGACCCGGACTGGGCATCGCCATGTGGCACTTTCGTTGCGATCTCCCGGGTGCCGCAAATTTTTGCGACCAAAGTGACAGTGAAGCTGGATTCAACCTGGGTATTGGAGGCGGCGTGCTCGGAAGCATCGTGAGCGGCTTTGCGATCGGCGGCGAGGTCGGTGCGGATCTGCTGTTCCTCGACCATCACGACGCACCGTTCGATGCCGAAAACGAGGCTCATTCGATCAGCATCAAGGTCATCCTCGCGTGGTTCTTCGGCTGAACGGTCGGAATACGGTTCCTACGGAACGATCGTGTGGAGTCGGTCCACAGCATGCACGGGGGCATTGTCACCTTGCATGAGGTGAGCAATCGCTTGATACACAGCGCGCTGGCGCTGTAGCGTGGTCTTTCCCTCGAACGTCGACGTCGTGACCATGATGCTGTAGTGCCCCCCGCCACCGTCGTCGACTTGCACGATCGCTCCGGGGAGCGCCTGTTCGATGGACGATTGGATCGCTTGCTGTATAGGTTCACTCATGTTCAGGCCGTCCTGCCTGGGAAGATCGGTATACCGTATCTGCCCGACGAACGGCAGCTGGTGGACGCAGGCGCACCATGGTGAGGAGAGACCGGTGATGCTGGCGAGGGACAAGCTGGGTTCGCGGCGCCACCGAGGCCGAGCTGGTCGTCCCGCACCGGGAGACGCGCGTCGTCGGCATTGAATACCGTCGAGGCATGGCTTCGCGGTACTTGCTGGATGATGGTCGAGGCCCATTCGTGGCGCTGGCGAATGATTTCGTACAGATCGATGGGCTCGTCACCGCTGAGCGAGCGAAGCCCCAGGTCGTCGATGATGAGCAGGTCGGGAGTCGGAGAAGTAGCCGGCGTGATTCCTGGCTCATCGTCCTATGACTAGAGCTGGCTCAGTCCTATGACCAGAGGCTCAGTCCTATGACTAGAGCTCGTAGCCAGATCGGATTCCTGGCTAGATCTCGGAAATCGTTGTCGCGCGATATTGGCTCGTTGATTGCTTAGTTACCGCGGGTACGTCTCTGACAAAGACTTTTAGTGTGTTTTTCACACTTCCGTCGTCGATCCAGAACCACCGCCAAGGAGCACGCCATGAAATCGCACCACTTGTTCCACCGCATGAAGCGGCTATCGTGGGTTGTACTACCAGCCTTTTTCGGAGCATGTGCATCCGAAGAGGACGTGCCTGAGCTTGACTACGAGCCCGCCGTGTCCTTCGAAGAATTCGAGGCCGCCACGCCACGTGTGTCGGGCGACACAGATCTCTACCTCGTAGAAGGCGACATGATTTTTGATATCGACGAACTGTGGACATATTGGAGTAGAACATATGGTGGTTACAGGCTCTCCCTCGAGAACGTTAACAACGTCGACGATGTAATTCCTTCACCGGATCGGAACAATATCACCTACTGCGTCAGTAACAACTTCGGAACTGCCAAGCAGTCCGTTGTCGATGCGCTGCGGCGCGCCAGCGATTTCGGCTGGGAGGCGCTCGCCGGCGTCAATTTTGTCTATGCCAACAATCCCATGGACGACCAAAACAATTGCACGGGCTCCAACGCCAGTGTCTACTTCAATGTCTTTCCCGACTCGTTAGGCGGCTGTGCTGCTAATGTCGGTCACAACCCGCTTGCTCCTCGCTCTCTGAGATGCGGTCCAGGCGTGGTCGGTTCTCAATCGTTTGTTGGGGACAACTTCGTCGGGCTGATCGGGCACGAGCTCGGCCACATCCTCGGATTTGTTCACGAACACGGCCGCATCGAGAACGGTGGCACCTGCCTCGAAGGGAATCTACGCACCGTGACCTCATTCGATCTGGCTTCCATCATGCACTATAACCCAGGCTGCAACGGCATGAACGCGAGCAACGAGTGGTCCGTGTTGGATAGCTTGGGGGCGGCGTGGAACGTCTATGGCTCACCTTTCGTTGCTCCGTTGCCCAAGGTGGGCATTGTGGGAACGAACAATACCCCATGGGCAAGAGAGGTTGGAGACCTCGCAGATCATAGTTGGACCCTGGTGAACGGGGCGAGTACCAGCAAGTTGATCCTCGATCGTGATCGAATGGGGCTGTTGACAACAACTGGCACGGCATTGGTTAAGGAGGGAGCAACCGCTGACGGCGGTTGGCAGCAGGTCTGGAGCGGACCTGGAACCGTGATCTCTCTTTCGCTTTCGGGAACCCGCATCGGCATCGTAACGTCCAACAATGTTGCAAGGGTGCGCGAGGGCGCAATCGGTTCGACCGGTTGGATCGACATCGCATCGGACGCCAAGGCAATTGCTTTGGCTGACAATAGGATTGGCATCATCCGCAACTCGGACGGCAAGGTCCGTGTCACGAAGGGACCATTGGCGACGAGCGGTTATGTCTGGGCCGGTCCGTTGCGCGGAGGCGGGGTCGACTTGGTTGCATCGAAGATTGTCATGAAAGGCAGTAGGATTGGCATCCAGACCACCGCAGGAACACTCTGGACGGCTTCGGCCTTCGTCGAAGTCAACGGCATTCCGGTGGATGACAGCAATCCACCACCGCTGTATCGGCCGACGAGCGCCAACGCCGTGGATTTCGATCTTACCATTGACAGAATCGGCATCATCACCTCCGACGGGCATGTCTGGGCCAAGGAGGGCTTCCAGACGGCCCAAGACATTGGCTGGGTCGAGTTGTCGACGCTGGTGGGGACCAAGATCGCGCTCGCTGGAGACCGCATTGCTTTCGTCGAAAGCGGAACGAACAAACTCCGTGCCAAAGAAGGAGCTTTGGGTTCGCCGTGGGTCCAGATGACCACACTCGGGGTCGCGCACGTCTCCTTGACGGACTACACGCCGACGCGACAGGTATTCAATCTTTCGCAGGGCAGTCCCGCCTCTCATAATGTCGCCGACTTCAGCCCGACGTTCCCCGCCTCGAGGGCAGTCGACGGAGATACTCGGGGGGACTTTTCCATCAGCCCCGGTAATCATACTGTCCAAGCAAACAATCCAGCGTGGACGGTCGATCTTGGCGGCATCAAAACGATCAATCGAGTCGACGTTTGGAACCGGACAGATTGCCCGGCTACCTGCCCAAATCGGCTCAAAGAATGGAGCGTCTCGGTGAGCGACGACGGTATTTTTTGGACGCAGATCTTCAGAGATTCCGTAGATTACGGCAACCCTCTCCCGGGAGACCAATCAGGATTACCCCAAATGGCGCCGCCATTCGTCAGCGTGAGCGAGTCCTTCGAAAACAACGGCGCTCACAACCCTCCGGATCGATACAACAACGGCAATTGTTCGACCTCGTCACCTGGACAGCGTGGCCTATGCGTGCCGCTGCCAGTGAAAGGGCGATATGTCAGGGTCCAGATCAACCGACCCAATGAGTACCTGCATCTCGCCGAAGTCAGGGTATGGGGCAACTAGGCTCGCCCGGCAGCTACGGTTCCTACCAGCTCGCCGGCGCGAGCCGAGCAGCACGCCAATGGAGAGCAGCCCATCCCGGGCCACGGACGGTCGCGTGAGCACGGCGAGGTCATGACCGGAGTCCTCGTTGCCGACAAAGAGGAAGTTTGCTCGACCAAGGGCCACACGGCGCAGTGTTGCCTCAGCGATGTACGCGGAGCCGAAACCTGGAAGCCCTTTCAACGGTATACCCGCTCGGCAGGCGCTCGCCAACCGACTCGTGCTGGCCAAGCAATGTTGCTCGGCCTGTTAGCCACAGCCGTTTGCGCATTCGAGCAGCGGCTGGCCGTTCGTGAGGTTGCACGGGTCACCAACGATCTTCACTTCGAGCTCCAGCGAGATGCCGTGGACGTCCTGAACGCGGACGCGGACCAGCTCGATCAATGCCAACAGATCGTCGGCCGACGTGGCGGAGCCGCGTTCGAACACCAACCAGTTGGCGTGCACCGGGCTCACCACCGCTGTTCCGAAGCGCGTACCCTTGAGTCCTGCGGCCTCGATCAGGCGACCGGCGTAGTCACCGGGTGGATTCTTGAACGTGCTGCCGCTGTTGGGCACGCCATGGGGCTCACGTGCAGAGCGACGTCGGCGAAGCGCGGCCACGTCGGCTTCGATAGCCGCGCGGTCACGTGCATGAAGTCGAAGCACGGCCGATACCACGATCTCATCGGGCGGAATGTCGGATGCACGGTAGCGAAAACCGCAAGCGGCGTGATCCCTTACGACGAGGGTGCCATCACCACGAAGGCTGTGTACTTCGCTGACGACGTTGGTGAATTCGCCGAGGTAGGTGCCGGCATTCATGACGAGACCACCGCCGACACTTCCCGGCACCCCAGCGAGAAATTCGACGCCTCCGAGGGCCCAGGAGATGCTGTGTTGCAGCAGTTTTCCGGTGCTGGCTCCCGCTTCGACCACCACCCGTGCGGCCGCCGGGTCCGGGCGTTTTACCGTGTTGAGGTACGTGAGCTGGATCGTCACCCCCCGGATGCCAGCGTCTCGAACGATCAGGTTCGAGCCGCCTCCGAGGAACGTGACGGGGATGGAGCACGCATGGCATCGCGACAGCAGCGCTGCCAAGGCGTGCATCGTGCGAGGTCGCACGAACATATCGGCGCCGCCGCCCACGCGCAGGGTCGTGTGACGCGACATTGGCTCGTCGGCGCGCACATCGAGATCGTCGCAGCACACGTCGGCAAGCGCGGCTCGGAGCTGCTGGTTGGACGCAAGCGTCATTCTCGGGCTCGTTTGAGCGCATCTACCAGCTCGCTGCTCACTCGGGTGATGCTGCCTGCACCCAACGTGATCGCGAGGTCGCCTGGTCGTGTCAGGCCGGCCACCAGCATGGCAAGGCGTTCGAGCCCTGGTTCGAACATGACGTCGCGCTCGGGACGACGTGCCCGCAGCAATGCCACGAGCCGACCGATGTCGGCGTCGGGTCTCGGCACCTCGCCAGCCGCGTACACGTCGGTGACGATGGCGATGTCTGCGTGATCCAGGCAAGTGGCAAACGCTTGCGCATGCGAGGCCAAACGCGAATAGCGATGTGGTTGGAGCATGGCGACGATTCTGCGTTCTGGAAACGCCGCGCGTGCACCCGCCAATGTGGCTGAGATCTCGGTGGGATGGTGGCCGTAGTCGTCCACTACGAGCACGTCGTCGATGTGGCCTCGAATGGTGAAGCGACGTTGCACCCCGTCGAATCGAGCCAATGCCGCGCGGGTCAGGTCGATGGGAACTTGCTGTTGGTCACACACGGCGATGGCGGCCAAGGCATTGAGAACGTTGTGCACGCCTGGCATGTGCAGCACGAAGTCTCCATGGTCGACGCCGCGCGCGTGCACGCGAAAGCGTACCGCTGGTCCATCGTGACGCACGTCGGTCGCCAAGTAATCGGCAGCGCTCGTCATGCCGTAAGTAACGACGCGTTTGCTCGTGCGCGGCAGTAGGCTCGCAGCTGCAGGATCGTCGGTACACACCACCGCCATGCCGTAGAACGGCACGCGGTTGGCAAATCCGACGAATGCATCGAGCATGGCCTCCATGCTCACATAATGGTCGAGGTGTTCTCGATCGATGTTTGTGACCACCGCGACGGTCGGCGTCAGATAGAGAAAGCTCCCGTCGCTCTCGTCGGCTTCAGCGACCAACACGTCGCCGCCGCCAAGTCGGGCGTTGGAGTCGAACACATTGACCTTCCCTCCGATGACCACCGTCGGATCCACACCGACCTCGTGAAGTACCGAGGCAATGATGCTGGTCGTGGTGGTCTTTCCATGCGATCCCGCGATGGCGATGCCCTGCTTGAGCCGCATTAGCTCCGCGAGCATTTCGGCGCGGGGAATCACCGGGATGTGGCGTGCTCGAGCCGCCCCGACCTCGGGATTGTCCTTGCCGACTGCGCTCGACGTCACTACGACGTCGGCATCACCCAG
>Ga0187893_10001938_pt1 | contig 47221 bp, 34 predicted proteins | sample MA1701074metaG_FD_139574 | JGI IMG/M metagenome (GOLD analysis project Ga0187893, IMG submission 139574) | White microbial mat communities from a basaltic lava cave in the Kipuka Kanohina Cave System on the Island of Hawaii, USA - MA170107-4 metaG ... | reverse complement strand
TACGTTAGCGGAGGCCCCTGATTACGTGATCGTAGTTACGTGACCGTACTTCTGGCGGGATGCACTAAGGGCTTGAAACCCTGACCCCGATCCCGAACCTGCGGCGCTTATCGGTGCCATCGGCCCGATAAGCGCCGCACATTGCCCCCCCGGGGGGGCTTTCGCGCCCCTGGCGCGGGTGCCGGCGTGCCGCTGGACTCGATCGTGGGCCCCAGGGTCGTTCCGGGCCTACCGTGCGGCCATGGCGCGTACTCATTCCAGCCCGGACAGCCCGGCGAACCCGGCCGGCCCGGACAGCCCGGCGAACCCGGCCAGCCAGGCCTTCGCGGACGACCGCGCCCACGTCTTTCACCCGTGGTCGGCCCAGGGCGCCCTCGCCCCGGTGGTGGTGGCCGGTGCCGCGGGGTCGTGGTTCTGGGACGAGGACGGCAATCGCTGGCTCGACTTCGCCTCGCAGCTCGTCAACGTGAACATCGGTCATCAGCACCCGCGTGTGGTGGCCGCCATCCACACCCAGGCCGATCGCCTGTGCACGATCGGCCCGACGTTCGCCAACGACGTGAGGGGCCGCGCCGCGCGCCTGATCGCCGAGCGGGCGCCGGGGGACATGACCATGGTCCTGTTCACCACCGGAGGGGCCGAGGCGGTGGAGCACGCGGTCCGCCTGGCCCGAGGGGCAACCGGGCGGCGCAAGGTGCTGGCCGCCTACCGCAGCTACCACGGCGCCACCGGCACGGCCATCACCCTGACCGGCGATCCCCGGCGCTGGGCCAACGAGCCGGGCGACCCGAGCGTGGTGCGGTACTGCGGTCCCTATCTCTACCGCTCGTCGTTCTATTCGACGTTGGAGGCCGAAGAGGGCGCGCGAGCCCTGGCCCATCTCGACGAGATCGTCGCCTTCGAGGGCGCGCACACGGTGGCGGCGATCCTGCTCGAGACGGTCGTGGGCACCAACGGCATCCTCGTCCCTCCCGACGGCTACCTCGCCGGCGTGCGGGCCCTGTGCGACCGCCACGGAATCGCCATGGTGTGCGACGAGGTCATGGCCGGCTTCGGCCGCTGCGGCGAGTGGTTCGCGGTCGACCGGTGGGACGTCGTGCCCGACCTCATCGCCTTCGCCAAGGGCGTGAACTCCGGCTACGTGCCCTTGGGTGGCGTCGTGATGCGGCCATGGATCGCCGACGCCTTCGCCCATCGCCCGTACCCGGGCGGGCTCACCTACTCCGGCCATCCGCTGGCCTGCGCCAGCGCCGTCGCCTCCATCGAGGCCATGGAGGACGAGAACGTGATCCCCCACGCCCGCCGTCTCGGGGCGGAGGTGATCGGCCCCGAGCTGCGGGCCATCGCGGCGCGGCACCCGTCGGTGGGCGAGGTGCGCGGCCTCGGGGTCTTCTGGGCGGTCGAGCTCGTGCGCGACCGCGCCACCCGTGAGCCGCTCGTCCCTTTCGACGCCGTCGGAGCCGACGCCGCGCCCATGGCGGAGCTGGCTGCGGCCTGCAAGGCCGGCGGGGTGTGGCCCTTCGTCCACTTCAACCGCCTTCACGTCGTGCCCCCCTGCACCACCACGGAGACCGAGGTCCGCCAGGCCCTGGCCGTGATCGACGAGGCCCTGGCCGTGGCCGACCGCTACACGCGAACCTGAGTCCCTCCCTCGTTCCGGCGTGCGTCACTGCTGCCGGGCGGCGTCAAGGCACGCCGGTTGGTGAGCCGGACCGGGTCACCGTGTGGCCGAACCCGGGCGGGCGACGGCGGGGATGACCTGGTCGCCGTAGGCCGCCAAGGTCGTCTCCTTGGCGTCGTGCTGCAGATAGAGGGCGAACTGGTCGACGCCGAGAGCCTCGAGCCGGCGCAGCCGGGAGACGTGCTCGTGTACCGGGCCGAGGACGCAGAAGCGCTCGACGACCTCGTCGGGTACGAAACCGGTGTGGGTGTTGCCGGCCCGGCCGTGCTCGTTGTAGTCGTAGCCCTGGCGGCCCTCGATGTACGAGGTGAGCGCGGTCGGCACCGTGCCGGTGTCGCCGTAGCGGGCGACGAGATCGGCCACGTGGTTGCCGACCATGCCGCCGAACCATCGGCACTGGTCACGGGCGTGACCGCGGGCCTCCTCCGCGTCGTCGCACACGTACGCCGGCGCGGCGACGCAGATGGTGACGACGTCGGGGTCACGTCCGGCCGCCGCCGCCGCCTCCTTCACCGCCTTGATGGTCCAGGCCGTGATGTCGGGGTCGGCGAGCTGCAGGATGAACCCGTCGCCGACCTCGCCGGCCAGGGCGAGCGCCTTCGGCCCGTAGGCCGCCACCCACACCTCCAGCGTGCTGGGCCCGGCCCACGGCAGGCGCAGCGTGGAACCCCTGTAGGCCACCTCCTCACCGTTGGCCAGGCCCCGGATCACCCCGATGGCGGCCCGCACGGTGGCCAACGACGCCGGGGCCCCGTTGATGACCCGCACCGCCGAGTCGCCTCGGCCGATGCCGCACACGGTGCGGTTGCCGTACATCTCGTTGAGGGTGGCGAACAACGACGCGGTGACGGTCCAGTCGCGGGTGGCCGGGTTGGTAACCATGGGGCCCACCATGACCTTGCGGGTCTCGGCCAGGATCCGGCTGTAGATCACGAATGGCTCCTCCCACAACAGGTGCGAGTCGAACGTCCACACGTGGGTGAAACCGGCCAGCTCGGCCTGGCGGGCCAGGTCGACGACCTTGGCCGCCGGTGGGTTCGTCTGCAGGACGATGCCTATGTCCATTGGGTGCCCATCACAGGCCCATCAGCGCGTCCGGGGGAACCCGAGGTCGATGGCGCTGGTGGCCGGGTCGGGCCACCGGGCCGTCACCACCTTGCCCCGGGTGTAGAAGTGCACGCCCTCGGGCCCGTACATGTGGGTGTCGCCGAACAACGAGCCCTTCCAACCACCGAAGGAGTGGTAGGCCACCGGCACCGGTACCGGGACGTTCACGCCGACCATGCCGCACTGGGCGTCGAGCTGGAAGCGCCGCGCCGCGCCGCCGTCCCGGGTGAAGATGGCACACCCGTTGCCGTACGGGTTGGCATTGACCAGGCCGACGGCCTCGTCGTAGCTGTCGACCCGGACCACGCACAGCACCGGGCCGAAGATCTCCTCGGTGTAGACCGACATGTCGGGCGTGACGTGGTCGAGCAGCGTCATCCCCAGGAAGAACCCTTCGGGCGGCACCGGGGCGGTGCGGCCGTCGACGACGACGATGGCGCCGGCCGCCTCTCCCTCGTCCACGTAACCGGCGACGCGGTCACGATGCGCCGCGGTGATGAGCGGGCCCATGTCGCTGTCGGGGTCGGTACCGGGGCCCACCCGCAGCGACGGGATGCGTCGCCCGATGGCGGCGACGAGAGGGGCGGCCGCGGCGCCGACGGTCACCACTACCGACACCGCCATACAGCGCTCGCCCGACGAGCCGAAGGCCGCCGACACCGCGCTGTCGGCGGCCAGGTCGAGGTCGGCGTCGGGCAGCACCACCATGTGGTTCTTGGCCCCGCCCAGCGCCTGCACCCGCTTGCCGGCCGCGGTGCCCGTCTCGTAGACGTGGCGGGCGACCGGCGTGGAGCCGACGAAGGACACCGCGTCGACGTCGGGATGGACCAACAGCGCGTCTACGGCCACCTCGTCGCCCTGCACCACGTTGCAGGCACCGTCGGGCAGGCCGGCCTGGCGCACCAGGTTAGCCAGCAGCAACGACGCCGAGGGGTCCTTCTCGCTCGGCTTCAACACGACGGCGTTGCCACAGGCCAGGGCGGTGCACAGCATCCACAGCGGGACCATGGCCGGGAAGTTGAACGGCGTGATGGCGGCGACGACGCCGACGGGCTGACGCACCGACCAGACGTCGACGCCGCTCGACGCCTGCTCGCTGTGATGACCCTTGAGCAACTGGGGGATCCCACAGGCGAACTCGACGTTCTCGAGGCCGCGGGCCACCTCGCCGAGGGCGTCGGCGGTGACCTTGCCGTGCTCGGAGGTGAGGGCGGCGGCGATCTCCCGGCGGTTGCCGTCGATCAGCTCGCGCAGAGAGAACATGACCTCGGACCGGCGGGACAGCGCGGTGGCGCCCCACGCCGGCTGGGCGGCGCGCGCCGCGGCCACGGCGCGGTCGACCTCCGCCGCCGAGGCCAGGTCGACGGTCGCCTGCCGGCGGCCGGTGGCCGGGTCGAACACCGGTCCGGTCCGGCCCGAGGTGCCGTCGACGAGCTTCCCGTCGATCCAGTGCGAGATTCGCCTCACGCCAGGTACCCGTTGGTCTCGCGCTTCAGGAAGCGCCCATGGCCCGCCCGGCCGTGAAAGGCGCCCCCTGCGATGACGACCGTGCCCCGGGAGAGCACCACGTCGACCCCGCCGTCGATCCTGAAACCGTCCCAGGAGGAGTGGTCGACGTTCATGTGATGCGTGCCGGCGGTGATGGTCTGGGTGCGGGCCGGGTCGTAGACGACGATGTCCGCGTCGGAACCGGGGGCGATGATCCCCTTGCGGGGGTAGAGCCCGAACATCCGGGCCGGGGTGGTCGAGCAGGTCTCGACCCAGCGGGCCAGCGTCAACCTGGCGTCGACCACGCCCTGGTAGATCAGGTCCATCCGGTGCTCGACGCCGGCCATGCCGTTGGGGATGGCCCGGAAGTCGCCGACGCCGAGTTGCTTCTGGTCCTTGAAGCAGAAGGGGCAGTGGTCGGTTGACACCACGGCGAGGTCGTTGGTGCGCAGGCCGTTCCACAGGTCGGCATGATGGTGCGCGTGCTTGGTGCGCAAGGGCGGCGAGCACACCCACTTGGCCCCCTCGAAGCCGGGCGCACCGAGCTGGTCCTCGAGGGTGAGGTACAGATACTGGGGGCAGGTCTCGGCGAACACGTTGCGCCCGGCGCCGCGGGCGGCGGCGACGTGGGCGAGCGCCTCGGAGGCGGACAGGTGCACGATGTAGAGGGGCACGTTGCCGGCCACGTCGGCCAGCACGATGGCCCGGTTGGTGGCCTCGCCCTCCAGGGCCGAGCGCCGGACGAGGCCATGGAAGACCGGGTCGGTGTCGCCGCGCGCCACGGCCTGGCTGGCCAGCACGTCGATGGCGATGCCGTTCTCGGCGTGCATCATGATCGTGGCGCCGCTGTTCGACGCGGCCTGCATGGCCCGCAGGACCTGGGCGTCGTCGCTGTAGAAGACGCCGGGGTAGGCCATGAACAGCTTGAAGCTGGTGACGCCCTCGTGCGTCACCAGCTCGTCCATGGCCTTGAGCGCCTCCTCGGTGACGTCGCCCAGGATCATGTGGAAGCCGTAGTCGATGGCGCAGTGCCCCGCGGCCTCCGCGTGGCGGGCGGCCAGGCGGTCCTGCACGACCTCGCCGGTGCGCTGCAGGCCGAAGTCGATGATGGTCGTGGTGCCGCCCCAGGCCGCGGCCACCGACCCGGTCTCGAACGTGTCGGAGGAGAAGGTGCCGCCGAAGGGCAGGTTCATGTGGACGTGGGGGTCGATGCCGCCGGGCACCACGAGCTTGTCGGTGGCGTCGATGATGGCGTCCGCGGTCACGCCGGCCGCGGTGGCGAAACCGGGGGCGTAGAGGGCGGCGATCGTCTCGCCGTCGACGAGCACGTCGGCGGCGACGGCGCCGGTGGGGTTCACCACCCGTCCCCAGGTGATGAGCGTCCGTGCCATGGCTTCGTCCTCCCGTTTCGCCTACTGGTCCCTACTGGTCCCTACTGGTCCACGAGCCGCTCGTACTCCTCGGGCCGGCGGTCCCGGTAGAACTGCCACCGGTTGCGAACCTCGGCGAGGAGGTCCATGTCGAGGTCGCGCACCACCAGCTCGGGCTCGTGCGCGTCGGCTGGCTCACCCACGAAGCGGCCCTCGGGGTCCACGAAGTACGACGTCCCATAGAAGTCGTTGTCGCCGAGTTCCTCGATGCCCACCCGGTTGATGGCGCCGACGAAGTACTCGTTCGCCACCGCCGAGGCCGGCTGCTCGAGCCGCCAGAGATAGGCCGAGAGCCCGCGGTGGGTGGCCGACGGGTTGAACACGAGTTGCGCTCCGTTCAGGCCGAGGGCGCGCCAGCCCTCGGGGAAGTGGCGGTCGTAGCAGATGTAGACCCCGACCTTGCCGACGGCGGTGTCGAACACGGGAAAGCCGAGGTTGCCCGGCCGGAAGTAGAACTTCTCCCAGAACCCCTTGACCTGCGGGATGTGGTGCTTGCGGTACTTGCCCAGGTAGCGCCCGTCGGCGTCGAGCACGGCCGCGGTGTTGTAGAGCACACCGGGCTGTTCCTGTTCGTAGATGGGCAGGACGAACACCATCCCGAGCTCGTCGGCCAGGGCGGCGAAGCGCTCGGTGGTGGGGCCGGGGACCGGCTCGGCGTAGTCGTAGTACGCCGCGTCCTGGACCTGGCAGAAGTAGGGCCCGGAGAAGAGCTCCTGGAAGCAGATGACCTCGGCGCCCTGGGCGCCCGCGTCCCGGGCGTAGGCCTCGTGCGCCTTGATCATCGTCTCCTTGTCACCGGTCCACGTGGCTTGGACGAGCGCGGCACGGACGGTGTTGGCCAACTCGGCTCCTCTTCGGTCAGGTTCGGTCAGGTTCGGTCAGGTTCGGTCGCCGGGTTCGGTCGCCAGGTTCGATTCTCTACGGCGACTGCACGGTAGAACCCCGCAGCGATCCGGACCAATGGCTCGGACGCATCCGCCGGCGCTACCGGCGGCGCTACCGCCGGCGCGAAACCCTTCGAGCGGCCCGCGGGCCGGCCGGTACCTTGACCGGCCATGGGAACACCCGGCTCGCGCACGACCGCGCCCGCGCCGGCCGCCTCGCCCTTCTCGCCGCGCGTGGCCGGGTTCCTCGGCGCCGAGGCACTCAGCGCCATCGGGTCGTGGGCGACGATCGTGGCCATCTGGGGCTACGCCGCCTACGAGTACGACGCGTCGGCCGGAGACGTGTCCCTCTTCGGGGTGGCCTTCGCGCTGCCGGGGGTCCTGATAGGACCGGTGACGGGCACCGTCATCGACCGGCTCGGGCCCAAGCCGACGCTGGCCGTGGCCAAGGTCATCGGGGTGGTCGCTTCCCTCGCGCTGCTGGCGGCCGACGACTTCCGAACGCTGGCCTTGCTGAGTGCGCTGCACGGTGTGTCGATGGCCCTGTCCTTCCCCGCCCTGCAGTCGATGCCGCCACGCCTGGTCGACGAGGCGCACCTCGCCCGCACCAACGCCCTGGTCTCGCTCACCGACGAGCTGGCCCTGGTGCTCGGGCCGGTGGCCGCCGGGGTCGGCATCGCCGCGTTCGGGTTTCGGGGGGCATTCGTCTTCGACGCCCTCACCTACGGGCTGGGACTGGTCGTCCTCCCGCTGGTGCGGCTCCGACCGCTGTCGCGGGCCGTGGGCGGCGGCGATGACGGGGGCGGTGACGGGGGCGGTGATCCCCGGGTGGGCCTGCGTGACGCCCTCGAGGGCTGGCGCCTCATCGTCCACAGTGGCGTGCTCCGCCGCACCGTCGCCTGCACGTTCGCGGTGCACCTCCTCTACGGCATGGCCCTGCTGGCCGAGCCGCTGTACGTACGGGACGTGCTCGAACGGTCCGAGGAGGTGTTCGCCGCCTTGCAGACCGCCTTCGGGGTCTGCCTGGTGGCGGGCGGCCTGCTCGCGGCCAAGATCGGCGAACGCCTGGCCTCGTTCGGGTGGGTGGCGTTCGGCGTCGGGACCTCCGGCTTGACCGCGATCGCGTACCTCGGGACACCGTGGGTCCTGGTGGCGTTCGTCGGCGTCGCCCTCTGGGGCGTGGCCACGGCGGTGATCTCCGGTCCGTCGCGCACCGTGCTGCAACGATCGAGCCCGCCGCGCGCCCACGGCCGCGTGCTGTCGGCCGACTACGTCGCCGCCAGCAGCGCCGAGCTCGTCGGTATCGGCATCGCCGGCGTACTGGTCGGCGCGTTCGGGGTGCCGTGGTCGATCCTGGCCCTCGGCCTGTCGGTCTCGACGGTCGCGGCCTGGCTCTGGTCGCAGGACCGACGCGACGACGGGGTGCCACCCGGCCTGGTCGGGACGGAACAAGACCAACGTGGTCCCCGGAACTACGATGCCCTTCCCGCCGGTGAGGCGGCGGTAGGGGAGGCCCGCCGGTAGAAAGGCGAACCATGCTGGCTGCGATGGAGCTGGACGAGATCGCCGCGTTCGTCTTCATCGACATCGCTGTGATCATGGTCGTGGCCCGGCTGATGGGCGCGCTGTTCAAGCGGCTCCACCAGCCGCCGGTGGTGGGCGAGATCCTGGCCGGCATCCTCCTCGGTCCCACGCTGCTCGGCCGGCTGCCGGGCAACCTGACCGAGGAGGTGTTCCCCCTCGAGGTCCGACCGTTTCTCAACGTGCTGGCCCAGCTCGGCCTGATCATCTTCATGTTCATCGTCGGCCTCGAGCTCGACATGAAGCTCATCCGGGGCAAGGAGCGGCTGGCCGCGGTCATCTCCGTCTCGTCGATCGTGTTGCCCTTCGGGCTCGGGGTCCTGCTGGCCACCATCCTGCAGAGCCGCCACGACGGTGTGCCCGGCGCGGCGAACTTCTGGCCCTTCGCCCTGTTCATCGGCGCGTCCATGTCGGTCACCGCCTTTCCGGTGCTGGCCCGCATCCTGGCCGAGCGGGGAATGTACCGGACCACGATCGGGACACTGGCCCTGGCCTGTGCCGCGGTCGACGACATTCTGGCCTGGTCGCTGCTGGCGGTGGTGGTGGCGGTCGTGGAGTCCAGTGGCGTGTGGGACCTGCCCCGGATCCTGGCGCTCTCGCTGGGGTTCGTCGTCTTCAGCTTCCGGGTGGTCAAGCCGCAGTTGGAACGCTTGGCCGCGCATCACCGCCGGACCGGACGGCTCAGTGCCAACGCCCTGTCGGTGGTGCTCATCGGCGTCCTGGTCTCCTCGTTCGTCACGTCGGCCATCGGCATCCATTCGATCTTCGGAGCCTTCCTGTTCGGCGTGATCATGCCCAGGGAGGGCACGAACGAGCTCTTCCGGGAGATCCTGGAGCGTCTCGAACAGGTCAGCGTGCTGGTCCTGTTGCCGGTCTTCTTCATCGCCACGGGCTTCGGGGTGGATGTAGGCGGGCTTTCGGGCGACAACCTGGGCGAGCTCGGCCTCATCCTGGCGGTGGCCTGCGTCGGCAAGTTCGTGGGGGCGGCGGTGGCGGCCAGGGCGCAGGGGCTCGTGCCCCGCCGGGCCGCGGCCATCGGCATCCTCATGAACACCCGCGGGCTCACCGAGCTGGTGATCCTCAACGTCGGCGTGTCCAAGGGGATCCTCGACGGTGAGCTGTTCACCATGTTGGTGATCATGGCGCTGTTCACCACGATCATCACCTCGCCACTGCTGCGCCGCGTCTATCCGGACGCGCTGCTGGCTCGGGACGTGGCCGAGGGCGAGCGGGCCGCGCTCGGCACCCCGGCCGCCTACCGGGTGCTGGTGGTGCTGGGGGAGGCCGAGGAGGCCGAAGCGCTGCTCGACGTGGCCGTCGACCTGGTGGGCGAGGAGGACCCCGCCGAGATCGTGCTCAGCCGGTTCGCCCGGCATCCCCTCGAAAGCGTCGAGGTCGGCGGCGGCATCGTCGACGAGCTGGGGGAGCGGACGGCGTCGATGCGGATCACCAACGCCCTGGCCCGGATGGCCGAGCAGCGGGGCACTCGCACCGTCGTGCTCTCGCAGTTCAGCGACGACATCGCCGGCGACGCGGTCAACCAGGCCTCCACCATCGACGCCAAGGTGATCGTGATCGGCCGGGGCCCCCGCGGCGAGGACGACGACGCCGTACGGTCCGCCATCCTGGCCGCCGCGCCGCAAGAGGTGGTGGTGGTGGCCGGGCCGGTGCCGTTGCGCGACGACGGGCTGCTGCTCGTGCCCGTGGGCCACGGCGCCGACGCCGACGCCGCCCTGGCGGTGGCGCTGCGGCTCGGGCATGCCCGCTTCGCCAGCGTCCACCTGGTGCCCGACGTCGCCGCCGGCGTCTCCACCGGCGATCGGGCCGGCGTGGTGGCCGATGCGTTCCGGCGAGCAGGGGTGGAGTGCAGCACCGACGGGGGCGACGGCGGCGGGGGGGGCGGGGGGGGCGGCGACGACGGCGGCGGCGGCGGCGACGGGGCCTTGAACGAGAGGCTGGCGTTGGTGGTCACGGGGGTCTCGGGGCCGATCGACCGTTCCCCGGCGCAGCCGACCCTGTACGTGCGCGCCGCTCGCGAGCATGACCATGGCAGCCTGGCCGAGCTGGTCGAGCGGATCGCCCAGCGTGATCGCGAGGTGGGCTACTCGCCCTCAGGGGGGTGAGAGGGCCACCGGGTGGAGGAACCGCGAGGGGCCGTCAGACCCCGAACTGCTCTCGCAGCACCCGTTCCTCGAGCGGATGGTCGCGGTCGAACAGCAGGGTCAGGGTGATGGTGCGGTCCTCGGCCACGTCGACCTGGACGACGTCACGCGCCTCGGCGTCGTCGGCCACCGCGTTCACCGGGCGCTTGGCGCGCTCGAGTACCTCGAACCGCACCCGCGAGTGCGACGACAAGAGGGCGCCGCGCCAGCGTCGGGGCCGAAAGGCGCTCACCGGGGTCAGGGCCAGGAGCGAGGAGCGCAGCGGGATGATGGGGCCGTGGGCCGAGAGGTTGTAGGCCGTGCTGCCGGCCGGCGTGGACACGAGCACACCGTCACAGGCCAGCTCCTCCAGCCGGACCACGCCGTCCACGGAGATGCGGATCTTCGCCGCCTGGCGGCTCTGGCGCAGCATCGACACCTCGTTGATGGCCAGCGCCTCGAGCACCGAGCCGTCGTCGGTGGTCGCGTGCATGCGCAACGGGTGCAGCGTCGCCTCGGTCGCCCTCGCCACTCGTTCGATGAGGTCCTCGGCCCGGAAGTCGTTCATGAGGAACCCGACCGTTCCCTGGTTCATCCCGTAGATCGGCACGGCCTGAGTGAGGTAGCGATGCAGGGTCGAGAGCATGAAGCCGTCGCCGCCCAGGGCCACGATGGCGTCGGCCTCGACCGGCGCGCAGGTGCCGTAGCGGGCCTCGAGACGGCGGAGCTCGTCCTGCGCCTGGGCGTCGGCCGCGGCGACGAAACCCATCCGCCGTACCACCCTGGTGGCCCGGGCCCGGCCCCCCTCGGCGTCCACCATCGCGGCCATGGTAGGTGGGACACGCGCAACCGAGCCCGTCGCATGTGACACTGGTGCCCATGATCCTGTCTCGACCGTGGGCCCTTTCCCGTTCGCGCCTGGTCGCCGTCGTCGCCGTCGCCGCCATCGTCGTGGTCGTCATCGGCCCCGAGGGCGCGGTGCGAGCCGCGCCGGGTTACGCATCGCCCGAGGCGGCCACCGTGCGCCCGGGTGCGGTGACCACCAGCGAGGTCGGGCAGTGCTCTGCCAACTTCGTGTTCAGCGACGGCGCCGACGTCTTCATCGGCCAGGCGGCCCATTGCACCGGCACCGGAGGGGCGACCGCCACCAACGGCTGCGCGTCGGGTTCGCGGCCGCTGGGCACGCCTGTCGCCGTCGAGGGGGCGACACGGGCCGGCGTGCTGGCCTACAGCTCGTGGTTGACGATGCAACAGGTTGGCGAGACCGACCCCGAATCCTGCGCGTTCAACGATTTCGCGCTGGTCCGGCTCCATCCCGACGATGTGGCGCGTACCAACCCGTCGGTGCCGAGCTGGGGCGGCCCGACCGGCCTCGCCGCCACGACCGGCGCCGGCGAGCAGGTGTACGGCTACGGCAGCTCGTCGCTGCGTCTCGGTCTCGACGTGTTGAGCCCCAAGGTCGGTCTCAGCCTCGGCCCCAGCCCGGGTGGGTGGAGCCATTCGGTGTACGCCCTCAGCCCGGGGATCCCCGGTGACTCCGGCAGCGGCTTCATGAACGGGAGCGGCCAGGCCTTCGGTGTGCTCTCGACGCTGGTGGTGTTGCCGCTGCCGGCCAGCAACGGCGTCGGCGACCTCGGCCGGGCGCTGCGCTACATGTACGACCACACGGACCTCGACGCCGTGCAACTCGTGCCCGGCGACGTCGCCTTCGACCCGAACCTGTTGAACCTGCTCCCCCTCGACGGCCTCCTGAGCGGGTAGGTACCAGAGCGATCCCGCGACAATCGGTGGGGCCAGAGCCCCACGTCCTGTCGCGGAATCCCGGTTTTGGGGGGCGGGTCAGGGCGGTCAGGGGGGGTCAGGGGGGTCAGCGGGGGTCAGGGCGGTCAGGGTGGTTCAGGGGGCGGGCTCGTCGTCGACCAGGCGGCGGTCGATGCGGAACTCGCCGTTCGTGCCTCGCAGGGCAATGGTGTCGACGGCCACCAGGCGCTCATCGCGAAAGTGCAGGATCTGGGCCTGGTACGGCGCGCCGGTGTCGACCGTGAACGAGCCGAGCCCGGTCGCTCCGGTGGAGCCGACCGTCACCACCAGGGTGCCGTCCAGCCGCTGCGCCGTCGTCTCGTGGACGTGACCGGCTATCACCAGCGCAACCTCGCCCAGCGCGGCCCGGGCCAGGCGGGGATCATGCACCGCGAGGATGTCGGGGGCGAAGCGGCGCACGAGGGTGCGGGTGGCCAGGGACGCCTCGGCCAGGGCGGCCTGGCGCTCGTCGTCGCTGACCTCGTTGTCGGCCGTGAACACCGGGTCGCCGACGCCGAGCACCTCGATACCGGCGACCCGGGTGGCCTCGCCGTCGAGGACCGTGAGGTTGTCGCTGCGGGCCAACGACGCGCGGTTGGCGAAGGAGTCGTGGTTCCCGGGCACGAACAGGTACGGCGCCGGCATACCCGCCAGCAGATCGCCGATGCGCGCCTCGAAGGGGCTGCCGAAGGTGGTGAGGTCGCCGGTGTCCACGATGGCGTCGACGTCGAACTGCTCGGCCAGGTCCCGGACCACCTCGAGGCCGATGGGGTTGAGGTGCACGTCGCTCACGTGCAGGATGCTGCGCTCGCCCGGCCCCGCGGCCAGGCGCTCGGTGGTGGACGAGGCGTAGAGCTCGGCGACCTGCGCGCCGAGGATCTCGACCCGGTCGCGCACGGCGTCGAAATCCTCCACGTAACGCTGGGCGTTCTCGATGAGCTCGGGCGCCCGCTCGATCGGCCCCTCGAAGCGGGCCTCCTCGAAGGCGTTGGCGTCGTAGCCCGACCACGCCGCCCCCAACAGCGCCCCGACGGTAGCCACGGCACCGGCGGCTCCCGCCACCATCGAGAGCCAGTGCCGGCCGGGGACCAGGGCGCCGGTCACCGCGCCCACCACCACTGCCACCAGGCCGGCCCGCACCGCGAACCCGCGGACGAGCCGGCCCAGATCGGCCTCGACGTCACGCTCGAGCAGCTCGCCGGGCCAATCGGCCACGACCAGGTCCTGCACCCGTTCGACGTCGAGGCGCTCGACGCTGGCCACCAGGGTCAGCGGAGAGGCATGGGTGGCGGCGGAGACGAGGCCGAAGGGGGCGAGGCGCAACTCGGTGCGGGCCCCGGTGTCGAAGCGCGCCCGCAACTCGATGGTCCCAGGGCCGACGTCGCCCCTCGCCACCGTGAACGTGCCCAGCAGCGCCGTCGCCGCCACCCCTCCGAGCAGAGCCACGACGACCAGCCGGGCGGCACGGCGCCAGCGCGGCGTCCTCGAAGGCGGTTGGGCCATCAGCCAGGGACGCGTTGCACGTACACCTGGGTGGCGACCGTGCGCCCCAACGTGCGGTCCCGGCCGTCGACCCGAAGGACCAACGGCCCGTCGAAGGGGTGCTTCTCGCGCACCTCGACCCGGCCACCGGGCCGCAAGCCGAGCGTGTCGAGGAAGGCGATCACGTCCGGATCGGTCGATCCGGGCACGGCCACGACGGCGACGTCGCCGGGCTCGAGGTCGTAGAGCGGGGGGAGCTGGGGCAGGTCGGCGGTCTCGGGCTCGGGGATGGGGAAACCGTGCGGGCAGGTGGCCGGTCGGTCGAGGGCGACAAAGATCCGGTCCTCGACCTCTTGGGGCAGGTCGTGCTCGAACGACGTGGCCAGGCGGTCGGCTTCGTTCCAGGCGTAGCCCAACATGTCGGCCAGGAACCGCTCCACGATGCGATGGCGACGGATGGCCGACACCGCCGCCTGGCGGCCGGGAGCGGTGAGCTTCACCCCCTTGTACAGCTCGTGTTCGACCAGAGCCCGATCGGCCAGGCGCTTCACGGTGGTGGTCACGGTGCTGGGGCTCACCTCGAGCTTGTCGGCCAGATCCCCCGTGTGGGCCGGCGCGTCGCCCTTGGTAAGCCGGTACACGGCCTTGAGCGTCTCGCGCTCCGACTTCGACAGCTTCGGCCCGGTCGACTCCATGTGTCGCCGGACCGTAGTTTTCGGTTCCCCGAAAGATCAAGATCGCGTAGTCGAAACCTTGCCGGCTCGCTGCGCTCGCTGCGCTCGCGCCCGGTCGGGGCGCCGGCAGGATCAGCCGGCGCGGCTCGGTCCGGCCCGCTCGATGGTGATGCGGACGGCGACGCGGCGTTGTTCGACCATGGCGGCGCGGAAATCGCCCCAATCCGGGTGCTCGCCGGCCGCCTGGCGGTAGGCAGCGACGAGCAGCTCCATGGCCTCGGGCATGCCCACGATCTCGGCGGTGCCGTCGACCTGGGCCCATTGGCCGTAGAAGTCGTCGGTGAAGCCGCACAGCGACGTCCGCCGGTCGCGCCGGAGGTTGTGGGTCTTCATGGCGGTCTCGCGGGTGCTGATGACCACCCGACCTTCGTCGTCGACGGTGGCCGATACGGGGGAGAGCTGAGGAGAGCCGTCACGGCGCCGGGTGACGAGCACGCCTCGGTGATTGGTTCGCAGGAACTGCTGGGCTTCGCTGATATCCATCGGGCCAGTGTCGCGGGTTAGCCTCGGGCCGTGGACCGGGAGGCCGAGCCCGGGTTGCCCATCAAGTTGAACCCGTGCTCGAACGGCGAGTTCGTCCCGCGTCCGTCGAGCAAGGTCGTGCGTGAGGCGCGTCGTCGGGCTCGGGCCGACAGCGTCGAGCACGCTCGGCGCCTGGGCCTGTCGCGACGACAATTCCTGCTGTCGTCGATGGGTGCGGCCACCGGGCTGTTGGCGCTGAACGCCTGCGCGAAAGAATCCGGAGGCGGTCGTGGCGGCGCGTTCAGCGTCCCACCCGAGGCGGCGACGGAGACCACCGCGGCGGCCGACGCGCTCGGCGGCGCAGAGCTGATCGTCGACGTGCAGACTCACCTGCTCGACTACGAGGGCCTGGCGGCTGACGCCGTCGACTTCGGCTCGGGCTTCCCCCAGGCCGGCTGCGGCGAAGCCGACCCCCGTCGGTGCTTCTCCATCGCGCACTGGGCCGAGGAGTTGTTCGTGCGCAGCGATACGACGATGGTGGTGCTCAGCGCCATCCCCGTGGTGGGCGAGGCCAACCCGCTTTCGATCGAGGTGATGCAGCGGGCCCGCGACACCATCGACGAACTCTGTGGCGACGGCCGGGTGCTGATGCAGGGCCATGCCGTCCCCGACGTGGGCCCGGTCGGTGCCGCGCTCGACCGGATGGCCGAGATCGCCGAGGCTCACCCGATCGCGGCGTGGAAGGTGTACACCCACACGCCCGGCGGGTGGTTCCTCGACGACCACGACCCGGAGGGCGTGCCGATCGGGGAGGCCTTCCTGGCCCAGGTGGAGGCGCTGGGCATCCCCATCGTGGCCGTGCACAAGGGCCTCTCGGGGGGTAGTCGGTTCGCGTCTCCGGTCGACCTCGGCCCGGCCGCGCGGGCGCATCCCGACCTCGCCTTCGTCGCCTACCACTCCGGGTACGAGAGCGGGATCAGCGAGGGCCCGTTCGATCCCGCGGGCGGCGGCGTGGACCGCCTCGTCCGCACCGTCAGCGAGGCCGGTCCCGGGCCGGGCGGCAACGTCTACGCCGAGCTCGGCACGACGTGGCGGGCCGTGATGGGTGCGCCCGACGAGGCGGCCCACGTGTTGGGCAAGCTGCTGGTGGCGGTGGGCGAGGACAACGTGCTCTGGGGCACCGACTCGATCTGGTACGGCTCGCCCCAGGACCAGATCCAGGCGTTCCGGGCCTTCGAGATCAGCACCGAGTTCCAGGACCGCTACGGCTACCCGGCCTTGACCCCGGCCGTGAAGGCGAAGGTCCTGGGGGGCAACGCGGCGCGGCTCTACGGCGTCGACGCGGCCACGGTCTCGTCCACCTGCCGGTTCGACCCCGGCGACCTCGAGGCCGCCCGTCAGTCCTCGGCGCTGCCCAACCGGACCTATGGCCCGGTGTCGGCCTCGCAGGTGGCATCCACGTTCGCACGCGAGCACCCCTGGGTCATGGGCCCGTGAACGCCAGCCCGGGGCAGCGCAACGGCGCCGTAGTAGAACCATGAGCGTGGCCGACCAGGTGGCGGACAGCGCCGGGCTCGCTCGCCGATGGCCGGCACTTTCGCGCCCACCACGCGCATCACGCCCACCACGCCCACCACGCCCACCGCGCCTGTTGGGCGACCTCATCACCGACGCCAGCGTGCGCCGGCTCACGCCCCGCGAGGCCTGGCGCGCCCTGCACGTCCTTGCTGTTGTCGTCCGCCACATCGGCCCGGGGCTCGTGCGCCGGCGCGACCGCAACGCCGCTCGCCTCGCGCCTCGCATCAAGGACACCGTGGTGGCGCTCGGGCCTCCGTTCGTGAAGCTGAGCCAGGTCGTGGCCTCGAGCCCGGGCCTGTTCCCGTCGGAGATCTCCGACGCCCTGCGCCGGCTGCTGGACGATGCCCCGGCCGAGCCGTGGCCGGCCATGCAGGCCATCCTCGAGGACGGGCTCGGCAGCCCGATCGACACGCACTTCGCCCGCGTCGACCCGGTGCCGCTGGCCGCGGCCTCGATCGCCCAGGTGCACGCGGCCACGCGCCTCGACGGTCGTCGGGTGGTCATAAAGCTGCGGCGCACCGGCATCGAACGGCGCTTTCTCACCGACCTGCGCCTCCTGCGCGTCGTCGCCCGGCTGCTGGAGCGTCGGTGGAAGGCGGCCCGGGTGTTGAACCCGGTGGCCATCGTCGACGACGTGGTGCTGGCGCTGCGGACCGAGATCGACTTCCGGCTCGAAGCCGATGCCATGGTGCGCTTCGACGCCAACCTGCGCCGGTTCGGGTCGAACGAGCGCATCCGGGTCCCCGCTGTGCACCGCGACCTCACCGCGGCCGGGGTGCTCACCATGGACAGGATCGACGGGATCAAGGTCGACGACCTGGTGCGCCTGGAACTGACCGGGTTCGACCTCACCGCGCTCCTGCGGGCCGGGGTGCGGGCCTGGGTGGAGGCCGCCGCCGAGCACGGCTTCTTCCACGGCGACGTCCACGCCGGCAACCTCATGCTCGACGGTGACGGGCGCGTCGTGTTCCTCGACTTCGGCATCATGGGCGAGCTCGACGACGCCACACGCGCGATCGTGCGGCGAGGCGTGGTGGCATTGCTGCACAAGCGTGAGTTCGGGGAGGTGACCGACTGCCTCGTCGAGCTCGGCGCCATGCTGGGTCACCGGGTCAGCCGCGATCGGGTGGTGGCATCGATCGAGGACCTGGCCGCCCCGCTGCTCGACATGCCGCTGTCGGAGATCGACTACCAGGAGGTCTTCGTCACCGCGGTGCGCCGGGCTGCTCCTCATGGCGTGCAGCTGCCCCGCTCCCTGGTGCTGCTGGTCAAGCAGATCATCTACTTCGAGCGCTACGCCAAGCTGGTGGCCCCCGGCTACGACATCCTGGCCGACCCCACCCTCATCGACTTCATGGTGCCGGACGCCGCCCCCAGCCGTTGAGCCGTCCCTCATCGACCGGGGAAACCAGGAGCGAGGGATGACTCGCCACGAGCCGGTCGAAGGGTCGTAGGCCACATCGCGACCCTCGTCGAGGAACCCGTTCATACCATGTTTGAGCGGTAGCTATTGCCGGCTCGTGGGCCGTGGAGTGCGACGGCCGGCCCGCAAGAATTGGCATTCGGAGACGTTCGCGCCCAAGCTCCAACGCATGGCCCGCATCCGAGACATCACCCCCGCATTCGAGGCGTTCGCCCGCAAGGCCTTCGTCGAGAGCCCGATCAACCGGGACCAGCTCTGGGAGCGGCGCTACGAGGCGGCCGAGCCCGACGTCTTCGAGGCGTTCTACGGCTGCATCGGCGAGAAGGCCGGCCGGGCGGCGGTGGTGCGGGAGCTGTCGCTGGTCCGCGAACGCGCCCGCGCGGCGGTCACGGCGGTGTCGAGCGCCATCGAGGAGCTCGAACCGGTGGTGCGGGAGATGCTGGGGGTGGCCCCGGAGCCCTCCCCGCTGCACGTGCTCATGGTCGGCCCCTACAGCACCAACGCCATCGTCGGGCGGTTGGGCGACGACGTGACCCTCTTCCACTGTCTGGAGTGGTACCACCACAGCCAGGCCACCGGCGTGCTGGTGGCGCACGAGGACGCGCACGCCTGGCACGAGCTGGCCCTGGGTAAGCCGGTGCCGGAGGACGACGTCGCGGCCATGGCCTTCGCCGAGGGCATGGCCATCCAGGTCTCGCGGGCCGCGGTGCCGGGCCGGGCCGAGGATGAGTACTTCTGGTACGGCCACGAGGGCTTCGAGGCGTGGCTGCCGTGGTGCCAGGAGCACCACGACGAGCTCCTGGCCCGCTTCGCGGCCGAGGTCGACGCCGAGAGCGCGGCAGACACGTGGTTCGGGTCGGGGCTGGTGGAGCAGCAGTGGCGGGTGGGCTACTACGTGGCCGACCAGCTCGTGGCCGGGCTGGGTCGCCCGCCGAGCGAGATGGTGGCCATGAGCATCGACGACGGCAAGGCCGCCATCCGCGCCGCCCTGGCCTGAAGACCGAGGCCGGTCACCGGGTCGCCCGGGTGCGCCCCGTCCGCTCGACGACCCGCGCCAGGCTGCGCGCGTCGAGCAGGCCGGGCGGGCCGACCGCGTAGGGATCGGCCAGCAACCGGGCCGGCCGGTCCGGCTCACCGAAGCCGTCGAGGACGAGCGCCGCCCCGGCGACATCGTGGGAGGCGGTGTAGCCGTTGAGCACCATCACGCACTCCAGCCCGGCGCCCCGCGCGGCCCGCAGGCCGTTGCGCGAGTCCTCGACCGCCACTGCCTCGGCCGGCGCCAGAGCCAGCCGGTCCAGGGCGAGCACGAAGGCGTGGGGATCGGGCTTGCGATCTGTGACGTCGTTGCCCGTCACCACCACCTCGAAGCGCCCGGCTCCGAAGTGCCCGTCGAGCAGCGGGCCCACCCAGGCCCGGGACCCGGTGGTCGCGACCGCCAGGCGCACGCCGTCGCCGTCGAGCTCGTCGAGGAGCCGGCGCGCCCCGGGCCGGGGCTCGACCCGGCCGGCGGCGACCAGTTCGCTGAAGAGCTCGGTCTTGCGCCGGTGCAGCGCGGGGGCCAGCCGCCGCCGCTCGTCGTCGGGATGGCCGTGGTCCCGGAGCCAGGCGTCGATGCGTCGCTCGCCGCCGGCCGTCTCGAGCAACTCCCCGTACACGGCGACATCCCAGCGGTAGGGGAGCCCCAGCTCCTCGAAAGCGAGGTTGAACGCCACCCGGTGGCCGTCGCGCTCGCTGTCGACCAGCGTGCCGTCGACGTCGAAGATCACGGTCTCCATCATTCTCGTCGGCACCAATCCCACCCCCACCACCCGCATTCCCACCCCCACCACCCGCATTCCGCGACAAGACGTGGGGTCCCCACCCCACCTTTTGTCGCGGAATGGACGGGGGTGTGGTCAGTGCCCATGGTCTCAGTGCCCATGGTCTCAGTGCCCATGGTCGGCGTAGAATTCGGTGAGGGCCCTGGCCAACAGCCCGGGGTCGGCCGCGCCCATGAGCTCTCGAGCCGAGTGCATGGCCAGCTGGGGGGCGCCCACGTCGACCGTGTCGATCCCGAGGCGGGCGGCGGTGATGGGCCCGATGGTCGACCCGCAGGGGAGGTCGTTGCGATGGGAGTAGTGCTGCACCGGCACGCCGGCCCGCTCACAGGCGGCCACGAACCGGGCCGCACCGAGGGCGCCGGTGGCGTAGCGCTGGCTCGCGTTGTGCTTGACCACGGGACCGCCGCCGAAGGCGATCTGATGGGCCGGGTCGTGCCGCTCGGCGTAGTTGGGATGGGTGGCATGGGCACCGTCGGCCGACACGCACACCGAGCCGGCCCGCGAGCGGTGCCAGTCGTCCCGCTCGGCGCCCCGGGCCAGCGCTATCCGCTCGAGGACCGTGGCCAGCAACGGACCACCGGCGCCGCTGGTCGAGTGGCTACCCACCTCCTCGTGGTCGAACAGGGCCACGACCCGCACCGAGCCCGCGGCGACCGAGCCCGCGGAGACCGAGGCGGTGGCGACCAAGGCGGTGATGGCCGCCCAGCACGAGCACAGGTTGTCGAGACGGGGGCTGCTCAACAGCTCGTTCGCGGGGCCGACCAGGGTGCCCGGAGCCACGTCGTGGGCCATCACCTCCCACCCCAGGACGTCGGCGGGTTCGACGTCGAGCTCGGCGGCCAGGAACCGCCGGAACCCTCCCTCGTCGGTGGCGCCCAGGCCCCACAGGGGAACCAGGTGCACCTGCGGGTTGAGCCGCAGGCCGTCCGAGGTGATCTCACGGTCGAGGTGGATGGCGAGCTGGGGTACCCGCAGGAGGGGCCGGTCGGCGAGGACGAGACGGGCTTCGATGCCCGAGGCCGAGCGCAGCGCCACCCGGCCCGACAGGCCCAGATCTCGGTCGAGCCAGGAGTTGAGCAGCACGCCCCCGTACACCTCGACCCCGAGCTGGCGCACGCCGGCCCGGCTCAGGTCGGGCCGGGGCCTGACCCGCAGGTTCGGGCTGTCGGTGTGGGCGCCGACGATGGTGAACGGGGCCGCTGGAGCCAGCCCCGGCGGCGCCTGCCAGGCCACCAGGCTGCCGGCCCGGACGACGTAGTGGCGCCCGTCGGCCGGCCATGGCCCGGTCTCGTCGACGCCGGTGAAGCCGGCCTGCTCCAGCCGCGCCGCGGCGGTAGCGCAGGCGTGGAACGGCGACGGCGAGGCGCCGATGAAGCCAAGCACGTCGCGCGCCGCCTCTTGCCCGTCGAGCGCCGGCACCGTCGCCGTCACGGGGCCAACCCGGTACAGGCCCGCAGGTCCTCCCAGCGGGCGAGCGATTCTGTCGCCGCGGCCCCGACGAGGGGGTATGGCACCCGGCCCGCGATCTCGGCCGGCACCCACTCGTAGGCGTCGACCCGGCGACCGGTCACCGTCACCGTCAGCACGCCCGAGCGGGCGCCGTCGGCGCTTCCGGCGTAGAAGGCGAGGTTGCCCAGCCCATAGTGCACGAGCGCGTCACCGAGGCGCCCGCCGCCCTGGAGGCGATGGGCGTGGCTGCCGACGATCACGTCCGCCCCGGCATCCACGAGACGGCGGGCCAGGTCCTGTTGGGTGGCGCTGGGGCAGGTCGCGAGCTCGACCCCCCAGTGCAGGAACACCACCACCGTGTCGGCCTCGGCCCGGGTCGCGCGCACGGCGTCCACAAGGCGCTCGACGCGCTTGGCCGAGGCCACGCCACCCCGGCCCGCGGTCGCGGTCCAGGTGTCGATGAGGCTGCTGTCGAGCACCTGGGTGGCGGCCAGGACGGCGATGCGTTGCCCGTCGATCTCGGCCAGATAGGGCGCGTAGGCCTCGGCCTCGGCCTCGTCGGCCCCGATGCCGATCAGCGGGAACCCGCTGGCGCGCTCGGCCGCGAGGGTGTCGGCGAGGCCCACCGGGCCGTAGTCGAGGCCGTGGTTGTTGGCCATGCTGGCCACGTCGACGCCGGCCGCGGCCAGCGCCTCGAGGGCGGTCGGCGGGGCCCGGAAGGTGAACTGCTTGGGCGCCGGCTCGCCCCGCTCGGTGACGGCCGTCTCCAGGTTGACCACGGTGAGATCGGCGGAGGAGAGCAGGCCGGCGATCGGCTCCAGCACGGTGCTCGGGTCGGCGGCCAGGCGGTCAGCCAGCTCGGCTTCGAAGGCGACGTCGCCGGCGAAGGCGATCGTGACCGGGCGACCGGCGCCGAGGCGAGGGTCGCGGGCGGTGGTGGGAGGGGCAGGCGACGAGGCCGGGGGCGTGGGCGCGACCGTCGTCACCGTCTCGGCACCGCCGCCGGCCAGCTCGGTGCCGCCGCCGGCGGCCGTCACGGCCGGTGCGCTGGCCACCCGCACCGCCTCAGGCCCGGTGCCGGCGCAGCCCGATCCCGTCGCCAGGCACAGCGTCAGTGCGCCGGTGAGTGCCAGTCGCCGGTTGCCCACGGCGCCGAACCGTAGCCTCGCGATCGCGCCCGTTGGTGGAGCCCGGCACCACCGGGCGCGAACGGGCGGCAACCCTGATCTACTACGCCCGTGGCCGCTCCCTGCGGGGCGAAGATCTCTGGTGCTGGTCGATCGCTTGGCGCCATCAACCCAGCCTGACGCCGTCCATCGGGAGGGACATCGGTGTGAGGACCATGGACGCCGCCGAGCGCCGGGCCCGGCTCGCTCGTCGTCACCGCCTGGCACCGGGCGCTCGCGCCCGCGACGTCGTGGACGCGGCCACCGCCATGGTGTGCCTGCACGGGACCGATCCGGCCACCGTCTACCTGTCGGCCCAGGCCCGGGTCGACTCTCTGGCGGTGGCCGACCTGGACCTGGCGCTGTACCGGGACCGGTCCCTGGTCCGTCACCTGGCCATGCGCCGCACCCTGTTCGTGTTCGGGCGCGACGCCCTGGGCTACGCCCAGGCGGGGGCCAGCCACCGGGTCGCCGATCGCGAGCGCCGCCGGCTGTCCAAGGAGGTGGAGACGGCCGGGCTGCACCGCGACGGCGCGCGCTGGCTGTCGGCCGCGTCCGACCGGGTCCTGGCCGTGCTGGCCGACGGGCGGGAGGCGACGGCGTCGGAGCTGCGCGACGAGATCCCGCTGCTCGAGGGCTCGATCGTCTACGGCCGAGGAAAGTCATGGGGCGGGCGGTTCGCGGTCGGTCCCCGGGTGTTGACCACCCTGTCCGCCGCCGGGGAGATCGTGCGGGCATCCAACGCCGGGGGCTGGACCACCTCCCGGCCCCGGTGGGCCGCGATGCGATGCTAGCTGGGGGAGCCGATCGAACCGCACACCGAAGCCGAGGGCACGGCCTGGCTGGTGGAGCGATGGCTGCGCGCCTTCGGGCCGGGCACGGCCACCGACCTCAAGTGGTGGCTCGGGTCGACGGTTGCCGCGGTGCGGCGAGCCCTGGCCGCGCTGAGCGTCGTCGAGGTCGACCTCGATGGCCGGCTCGGGTACCTGCTGCCCGACGACCTGGAGAGCACCGACCCCGTCGAGCCGTGGGCGGTGCTCCTGCCGCCGTTGGACCCCACGACGATGGGCTGGTTCGAGCGGGACTGGTACCTCGGCCCGTACCGAGCCCGGCTGTTCGACAGCACCGGCAATGCCGGGCCGACCGTGTGGTGGGAGGGCCGGATCGTGGGCGGGTGGCGCCAGGGTGACGCCGGCGAGGTGGTCGTGCAGATGCTGGAGGACACCGGCTCCGACGGACTGCGGGCCATCGAGGCCGAGGCGGCCCGCCTGACCGAGTGGTTCGATGGCACCCGCGCGCTGCCGCGGTTCCCCTCGCCGCTGTCCAAGGTTGTGGAGGGCACCGCCAGCGGTGCTCGGGCCGCGGGCGAACAGAACGGGAGGGGTTCGGGGCGGGCGCCACAACGCTGATCCGTACGACGGTCACACCGGCGAAGTAAGACGGTTCATGAATGGCCGACGAATCCGCCCGGCGACGATCGTCTATCGGTCGTGACCCTCGCCCTACGCTGTACACCCATGGCCGACACCCTCGGTTCCACCAGCATCCGCCTCGATGACCTCGAGCAGCACCGTCGCGAGCTGACCGGGTACTGCTATCGCATGCTCGGGTCGTCCTCGGAGGCCGAGGATGCCGCGCAGGAGGCGATCGTCAAGGCCTGGAAGGCGATCGACGGCTACGAGGGCCGGGCCACCCTGCGCTCCTGGCTGTACCGGATCGCCACCAACGTGTGCCTGGACATGCTCCGCAGCGGCCAGCGGCGCGCCCGCCCGATGGATCTCGGCCCGTCATCGACGACCGCCGGCGCCGTGCTGTCGACCAGCCCCGAGAACGCGTGGGTCGAGCCCATTCCCGACGGCCGGGTCCTACCCGAGGGCGGCGACCCGGCCGCGCTGGCGGCGCAGCGCGACGCGATCAGGCTCGCCTTCGTGGCTGCGCTCCAACACCTGCCGGCGAAGCAGCGGGCGGTCCTGATCCTGCGCGAGGTGCTCAACTGGCCGGCCGCCGAGGTGGCGCAACTGCTCGAGACGTCGGTGCCGTCGGTGAACTCGGCGCTCCAGCGGGCGAGGGCGACGATGACGGCCCGCGACATCGCAGCCACGACGAGGCCCGTCGCCCCCGACCAGAAGGAGCTACTCGAACGCTACGTCACGGCCTTCGAGCGCTACGACATCTCCTCGCTGGTGGCGCTCCTGCGCGACGACGTCGTGATGTCGATGCCCCCGTACGACCTTTGGCTAAAAGGTCGTGACGAGGTGGCCGCCTGGCACCTCGGGCCCGGGATCGCGTGCAAAGGGTCTCGCATGGTCCCCACCTGGGCCAACGGGTCGGCTGCCTTCGGCCAGTACCGCGTCGATCCCGCCGGCGGCTGGGCCCCGTGGGCGCTACAGGTGCTCGAGATCGACGGCGACCAGATCGTCGGGCTGAACGCGTTCGTCGATCCCCGGCATTTCGCGGTGTTCGGGCTCCCCGCCCACCTGGACTAGGGACCACAGCACCGACCGGCCCGAGCACTACCAGAGCTCGTCCACGAAGACGTCGGACATCCCGACCAGGTCGAGGAGCCGGCGCAGATCGGGGGGCACGTCGCGCAGGGCGAAGGTGCAGCCGACCCGGTGGGCGCAGAGCTGCATACGGGCGAGCACGTCGACGGCGCGAAGGTCGGCCGGAATGTCGATGGACCACGATCCGACGTCGACCCCGCAGTGGAGCAGCACGACGCGCACGGAGGTGTGACGGGCGATGGCCGAAGAACTCATCGAGCGCCGCCCTCTGGAGCGATCCTGACCGGCCCTCGGGCGACTTCAGCCCGACGTCAAACCGAGGCCGGACCTGGCCGGTTAGCCCCGTGGCTGGAAACGAGCAGGCCGCTGATCTCGGCCAGTCGGGACCGCACGTCGGACGGACCGAGCACCTCCACCTCATCCCTCGCCTCATGCGCCGTTTCATGCGCCGGCGCCGCGGCTCGGAAAGCGTCCTCGCCAGTCGGTTCCGAAAGACCGGCGCCCCCAGGCGCTATGCTCGGCCGACCTGCTGGTGCCGGGCCATCGTCGTCCCCGCGTTGCAGAGCCGGACCACGCTCTCCGAGGGACGACCGCATGCCTGCTCACCCGACCGTGCCCACCCATGCCCCGGCCCGCCAGGGCCTGTACGACCCCGCCTTCGAGCACGACGCCTGTGGGGTGTCCTTCGTGGTGGACCTGCACGGGCGGCGCAGTCACCGCATGGTGGAGCTCGGCCTGTCGTCGCTGTGCCACCTCGACCATCGCGGAGCCACCGGGGCCGAGGCCAACGTGGGGGACGGAGCCGGCATCCTGATCCAGGTGCCCGACCGGTTCTTGCGGGCGGTGATCGACTTCGAGCTTCCCCGGACCAAGCACTACGCGGTGGGCTGCGCCTTCCTCCCGACGAGCGACGCCGACGCGGCGGCCGCCCGGGACCGCATCGCGGCCATCGCCGTCGAGGAGGGCCTCGCGGTGCTCGGCTGGCGCGCGGTGCCCACCGACGACTCGATGATCGGCGAGATGTCCCGCGACGTCATGCCCCGCTTCGAGCAGCTCTTCCTGGCCGGCGCGTCGGGGCTCGACCTCGAGCGCCGGGTCTTCGTGGCCCGCAAGCGCATCGAGCACGAGGTCGACGTGTACTTCCCGTCGCTGTCGGGCCGCACGCTGGTCTACAAGGGGATGCTCACCAGCCTGCAACTGGCCGACTTCTACCCCGACCTGCACGACGACCGGATGGAGTCGGCCCTGGCCCTGGTGCACTCGCGCTTCAGCACCAACACCTTCCCGTCATGGCCGCTGGCGCACCCCTACCGCATCATCGCCCACAACGGCGAGATCAACACGGTCATGGGGAACCGCAACTGGATGCAGGCTCGCGAGGCGCTGCTGGCCAGCGAGGCGATCCCCAACCTGGAGCGGGCCCTGCCCATCTGCACCCCGGGGGGCAGCGACACGGCCACCTTCGACGAGGTCCTCGAGCTCCTGCACCTCGGGGGGCGCAGCCTGCCCCATGCCGTGCTCATGATGATCCCCGAGGCCTGGGAGAACCACGAATCGATGCCGGCCGACAAGCGGGCCTTCTACCGCTACCACGCCTCGCTCATGGAGCCGTGGGACGGTCCGGCCTCCATCGCGTTCACCGACGGCACCGTGGTGGGAGCCGTCCTCGACCGCAACGGCCTGCGCCCGTCGCGCTACTGGGTCACGGCCGACGGCCTGGTGGTCATGGCCTCGGAGGTCGGGGTGCTCGACATCGATCCCGCCGAGGTGGTGGCCAAGGGCCGGCTCCAACCCGGCCGCATGTTCCTGGTCGACACCGCCCTCGGGCGCATCGTCGGCGACGACGAGCTCAAGACCACGCTGGCGGCCGAGCACCCCTACGACGACTGGCTGCACGCGGGGGTGGCGCATCTCGAGGACCTGCCGCCCCGCCGAGCCCTCACGCCGCAGCACGCGACGGTGGTCACGCACCAGCGGGTGTTCGGCTACACCTCCGAAGAGCTCAAGATCCTGCTGTCGCCCATGGCCCGCAACGGCTACGAGCCCATCGGCTCGATGGGCACCGATACGCCCATCGCGGTGCTCTCGGAGCGCCCACGGCTGCTCTTCGACTACTTCACCCAGCTCTTCGCCCAGGTCACCAACCCGCCCCTGGACGCCATCCGCGAGGAGCTGGTGACCTCGCTGGGAGCGACCCTGGGGCCCGAGGGCAACCTGTTGGAGCCGACCCCGGCGTCCTGCCGCCAGATCGCGGTGCCGTACCCGATCCTGTCCAACGACGAGCTGGCCAAGCTGCTCTACGTCAACGAGGACGGCGAGTTTCCGGGCTTCAAGCCCTTCGCCATCGACGGGCTCTACCCGGTGGCCGAGGGCGGCGACGGCCTGCGCCGGGCGTTGGAGGACATCCGGGCCACGGTGAGCGAGGCCATCACCGCCGGCGCCAAGGTCGTCATCCTCTCGGACCGCCACAGCTCGGCCGACCTGGCCCCCATCCCGTCGCTGCTGCTGGTGTCGGCGGTGCACCACCACCTCATCCGCGACCGGTCGCGCACCAGGGTCGGCCTGGTGATCGAGACCGGTGAGGCCCGCGAGGTGCACCACATGGCGCTCCTGCTGGGCTACGGCGCCGCCGCCATCAACCCCTACCTGGCCTTCGAGTCGATCGAGGACCTCATCGAGCAGGGGATCCTGACCGGCGTCACCAAGCGCGCCGCGGTGCGGAACTACGTGAAGGCGTGCAACAAGGGCGTCCTCAAGGTCATGTCCAAGATGGGCATCTCCACGGTGGCGTCCTACACCGGCGCCCAGGTGTTCGAAGCCATCGGCCTGTCGCGCCGGCTGGTGGACGAGTACTTCGTCGGCACCACCTCGCGCCTGGACGGGGTCGGGCTCGACGAGTTGGCCGAGGAGGCCGCCCGGCGCCACCGCTTCGCTTATCTCGATCGCCCCGAGCAGGCCGCGCACCGCGACCTGTGGGCCGGCGGCGAGTACCAGTGGCGGCGCGAGGGCGAGTACCACCTGTTCAACCCCGAGACGGTGTTCAAGCTCCAGCACGCGGCTCGCTCCAAGCGCTACGAGATCTTCAAGGAGTACACCCGCCACGTCGACACCCAGGCCGAGAAGGTGGCCACCCTGCGGGGCCTGTTCCGCTTCAAGGAGGGCGACCCCGCGGGCGACCACCCCCCGGTGCCCATCGACGAGGTCGAACCGGTCTCGGCCATCGTGCGCCGGTTCTCCACCGGGGCCATGTCCTACGGGTCGATCTCGGCCGAGGCCCACCAGACCCTCGCCATCGCCATGAACCGCCTGGGCGCGAAGTCCAACACCGGTGAGGGCGGCGAGGACCCCGACCGCTTCACCCCCGACGCCAACGGCGACCTGCGCCGCTCGGCGGTCAAGCAGGTGGCGTCGGGCCGCTTCGGCGTCACCAGCGAGTACCTGGTCAACGCCGACGACCTGCAGATCAAGATGGCCCAGGGGGCCAAGCCGGGCGAGGGCGGCCAGCTCCCCGGGGCCAAGGTCTACCCGTGGATCGCCCGTACCCGGCACTCGACGCCGGGCGTGGGGCTCATCTCGCCGCCGCCGCACCACGACATCTATTCCATCGAGGACCTCAAGCAGCTCATCCACGACCTGAAGAACGCCAACCCCGCGGCGCGGGTGCACGTGAAGCTGGTGGCCGAGGTGGGCGTGGGCACGGTGGCGGCCGGGGTGGCCAAGGCCAAGGCCGACGTCGTGTTGATCTCCGGCCACGACGGCGGCACCGGGGCCAGCCCGCTCACCTCGCTCAAGCACGCCGGCGCGCCGTGGGAGCTGGGCCTGGCCGAGACGCAGCAGACGCTGCTGCTCAACGGCCTGCGTGACCGCATCGTGGTCCAGACCGACGGCCAGATGAAGACAGGGCGCGACGTGATGATCGCCGCCCTACTCGGCGCCGAGGAGTACGGCTTCGCCACCGCGCCGCTGGTGGTGTCGGGCTGCATCATGATGCGGGTCTGCCACCTCGACACCTGCCCGGTGGGCGTGGCCACCCAGAACCCCCAGCTCCGCCGCCGGTTCACCGGCAAGCCCGAGTTCGTGGTGACCTTCTTCGAGTACATCGCCGAGGAGGTGAGGGAGTGGCTGGCCCGCCTCGGCTTCCGGTCCCTGGACGAAGCCATCGGCCGGGTCGACCGCCTCGACACCCATGCCGCGGTCGAGCACTGGAAGGCGGCCGGGCTCGACCTGGCCCCCATCCTGGTCGAACCGACCTCCCCCTGGGCCCAGGACCGCCACCAGACCAAGTTCCAGGACCACGGCCTGGCCCAGGCCCTGGACAACACCTTGATCCAGCTCTGCGAGGGCGCGCTCGAGGACGGCCGACCGGTGTCGCTCGAGCTCCCCATCCGCAACGTGAACCGCACCGTGGGCACCATGTTGGGCTGCGAGCTGACCCGGCGCTACGGCGCCGCGGGACTGCCCGACGACACCATCGAGGTGCGCTTCACCGGGTCGGCCGGCCAGAGCTTCGGCGCCTTCGTGCCCAAGGGCATCACGCTGCGCCTCGAAGGCGACGCCAACGACTACTTCGGCAAGGGCCTCTCCGGCGGGCGCCTCGTCCTGTTCCCGCCGCTCGATGCCCACCCCGACTTCGTGGCCGAGGACAACGTCATCGCCGGCAACGTCATCCTCTACGGCGCCACCGGCGGAGAGGCCTTCCTGCGGGGGGTGGTGGGCGAGCGCTTCTGCGTGCGCAACTCGGGCGCCACCGCGGTGGTGGAGGGGGTCGGCGACCACGGCTGTGAGTACATGACGGGGGGGCGGGTGGTGGTGCTCGGCCCGACCGGGCGCAATTTCGGTGCGGGCATGTCGGGCGGGGTGGCCTACGTGTACGACCCCGACGACCGCTTCCACACCCGGCTCAACACCGAGATGGTCGACCTCGACCCGCTCGAGGACGACGACCGGGAGTGGCTGCGGACCACGCTGCGCACCCACCAGAGCGAGACCGGTTCGGCGGTGGCGGCGCGGGTCCTGGCTCGATGGCACGACGAGGTCCGCAGCTTCGCCAAGGTCATGCCCAAGGACTACAAGCGCGTCCTGCTGGCCATGCAGCTCGCCGAGGAACAAGGACGCGACGTGGACGAGGCGATCATGGGAGCAGCGCATGGCTGAACTTCGGCTCGAAACCGGAGGTTTCGAGCCGAGCTGGATGGTGCCCGCCTGCGGCGGGCCTGAGGGTCTGCTCCCCCCATTGCTCGGCGGGCGTTCGCCCGCCTCGGGGCGTGTCCTCACCTCGACTAGTCGGAAGGGGTTTTCGGATGGGTGAGGTGACCGGGTTCTTGAAGCATGGGCGGGTGTTGCCGCCGCGACGGCCGGTGCCGGTTCGCATCCGCGACTGGCACGAGGTCTACGAGGACTTCGCCCCCGACACGCTGCGAGCCCAGGCGTCGCGCTGCATGGACTGCGGCATCCCCTTCTGCAACAACGGCTGCCCGCTGGGCAACCTCATCCCGGACTGGAACGACCTGGTCTACCGGGACAACTGGCGCGATGCCATCGAGGCGCTGCACGCCACCAACAACTTCCCCGAGTTCACCGGGCGCCTGTGCCCGGCGCCGTGCGAGGCGGCCTGCGTGCTGGGCATCAACCAGGACCCGGTCACCATCAAGCAGGTCGAGGTCGAGATCATTGGCCGGGCCTGGGACGAGGGGTGGGTGGTACCGGTGCCGGCCAGCGTGCGCACGGGCCAGCGGGTGGCGGTGGTGGGATCGGGACCGTCGGGGCTGGCCGCCTCCCAGCAACTGGCCAGAGCCGGCCACGACGTGGTGTGCTTCGAGCGGGCCGACCGCATCGGCGGCCTGCTGCGCTACGGCATCCCCGAGTTCAAGATGGAGAAGCGCCACCTCGAGCGCCGCCTCGACCAGCTCCGCGCCGAGGGGGTCGAGTTCCGCACCGGCGTGAACGTGGGCGGGGATGGCAGCGCGGACGTCAGCGCGGCCGACCTGCGGGCCGACTTCGACGCGGTGGTGCTGGCCGGCGGGGCGACGGCGTGGCGCGACCTGCCCATCCCCGGCCGGGAGCTGTCCGGCGTCTACCAGGCCATGGAGTACCTGCCCGGCTCCAACCGGGTGCAGGAGGGCGACCTGGAGGCCCCACCGATCTCGGCCGAGGGCAAGCACGTGGTGATCATCGGCGGCGGCGACACCGGGGCGGACTGCCTGGGCACGGCTATCCGCCAGGGGGCGACCTCGGTGCACCAGTTCGAGATCATGCCCCGCCCCCCCGACGCCAGGGCCGACTCCACGCCGTGGCCCACCTGGCCGCTGATGTTCCGCACGTCCTCGGCGCATGAAGAGGGTTGCGAGCGGGTGTTCTCGGTCAACACCGAACGCTTCGTGGGCGACGCCGAGGGCGCGCTGCGCGCCCTGCGGGCCCACGAAGTGAGCATGGTCGAGGGCCGGTTCCAGAAGGTCGAGGGCACCGATTTCGATCTCGAGTGCGAGCTGGTGCTGCTGGCCATGGGCTTCGTCGGCCCGCAGCGCGGCGGCCTGCTGGAGGAGCTGGGGGTCGAGCTGACGCCGCGGGGCAACGTGGCCCGGGACGAGCGGTGGGCCACCAACGTGGACGGTGTGTTCGTGTGCGGCGACATGGGCCGGGGCCAGAGCCTGATCGTGTGGGCCATCGCCGAGGGCCGCTCCTGCGCCGCCGCAGTCGACCGCCACCTGGTGGGCGAGACCGCGTTGCCGGCGCCCCTCGCCGCCGTGTGAGCTGACACCGAGCTCGGGCCGGCCTCAACACCCGCGGCCCGACCTCGTTCTGGCGTCCAGATGGCCCGCATGTGGGCCATCTGGACGCAATTTCGCCGGGGGTGGGGGCGTTCGACGCTTAGCCTGGCTCGGTGAGCGACGCCCGCCGGTCGGGGCGCATGCTGCGGCGAGGACTGCGGGTGTTCGCCCGGATGATCCGACTCCACCCCCGCCCCTTCATCATCAGCGTGACCGGGGCGTCCATCTTCGCCCTGGCCACCGTGGGCGCCGCCTACGTGCTGGGGGAGGTCACCGACCGCGTTGTCGTGCCCCATTTCGAGCAGGGCCCGGTGAGCACCGCCACGGTGGTGGGGGCGGTGGCGGCCATCGTGGGCATGGGGGTGCTCAAGGCGGTGGGGATCGTCACCCGGCGCCTGGCCGCCTTCGTCCTGGTGGCCAACATCGGGGCCACCCTTCGTTCCAAGGTCGCCGCCCACTACCAGCAGGTGCCCTACGAGTACCACCAACGCACGCCCACCGGCGAGCTGCTGGCCCATGCCGGCGCCGACGTCGACGTGTCCGCCGAAGCCCTCGCCCCGGTGCCCTACTCGGTCGGCGTGCTCGTCATCCTGACCACCACGCTGGGCTGGCTGCTGGCCACGGACCCCTACCTCGCGGTCGTCGGGCTGATCGTGTTCCCGGCCTTGATCGGCGTGAACCTGGCCTACCAGCGCGCCGTCGAGGCGCCGGCCGAGGAGGCCCAGGAACTGATCGGCACCGTGTCCAACGTGGCGCATGAGAGCTTCGAGGGAGCGCTCGTGGTCAAGACCCTCGGCGCCGAGCAGCTCGAGGCCGACCGCTTCGGCGCCGCCGCCGGCGCTCTACGTGACGCCAAGATCCGTGAGGCCGTACTGCGGGCCAACTTCGAGACGAGCCTCGACGCCTTTCCCGCCCTCGCCGTCATCGCCCTGCTGCCGATGGGGGCGTGGCGGGTGGACACGGGGGCGGTCACGGTCGGCACCCTGGTGAGCTTCGTAAGCCTGTTCACCCTGCTCACCTGGCCCCTTCGGCTCATCGGCTACGTGCTCAGCCAGATCCCGGGCGCGGTCGCGGGCCACGATCGCGTGGAGGCAGTGCTGGCCGAGCCGCCGGACCCCCGTCCCGTCCGGGTCGGGCCCCACCGGCACCGTCAGGACCTTTCGGGCGATGGCGCACGGCTCGACGTCGACAACGTGAGCTTTGCCTTCGGCTCCGGCTTCGAGCCCGGCGCCGAGCCCGGCGCCGAGCCCGTGAGCCATGAGCCTGCCCTGAAGGGCGTGACGCTGCACGTGGCCCCGGGCCGCACCGTCGCCCTGGTCGGGGCCACCGCCTCGGGCAAGTCGACGCTGCTGACCCTGCTGGCCGGTCTGGTCGACCCGCAGGAGGGTGAGATCCGTCTCGACGGCCGGCCCCTCGCCGAGCTGAGCGTGGCCGAGCTGCGCGACGAGGTGGCCATGGCCTTCCAGGAGCCCTTCCTGTTCGGCGACGCCATCGCCGAGAACGTGCTGCTGGGGCCGCCCGACGACAACGGGCCCGACCACGACCGGATGGTCGCCGCGGCCACGCTCGCCGGCGCCCATGACTTCGTCGCCCGGCTTCCGTCGGGTTACGACACGGTGGTCGGCGAACGCGGCGCCACCCTTTCGGGCGGGCAGCGCCAGCGGGTGGCCCTGGCCCGCGCCTTGGCCCGGCGCCCCCGGCTGCTGCTCCTCGACGATGCCACCTCCAGCGTCGACCCCACCACCGAGGGCCGGGTCCTGGCCGCCCTCTCCGAGCACCTGACCGCCACCACCACGGTGATCGTGGCCAGCCGGCCCTCGACCATCGCCATGGCCGACGAGGTGGTGTACCTCGACGACGGCAGGGTGGTCGACCGCGGCTCGCATCAGGACCTGCTCGCCCGCCAGCGCGGCTACGCCCGCCTGGTGCGGGCCTACGAGCTCGACCGGGCGCGGCACCATGGCCCAGCGGCCGAGGACGAAGCCGAGGCCGAGGTGGCGCGGTGACCGGCCGGGGCACGAAGGACCGGGCCGGCGCCATGGCCGTGCTGCGCCGGGGCCTGGCGGCCAGCCTCGAGCTGCGCGATGGCGCGGTGCTCACGGTGGCCTTGGCCCTGGTGGGCGCCGGCGGGCGCGTGGTGGTGCCGGTGCTGGTGCAGCAGGTCATCGACCGCGGCCTGGCCCCGGGCGACGTCCGCCTCGGGTTCGTGTGGTTCCTGGCCGCCGGGGCCGCGGTGGTCGTGGGGGTGACCACCTTGGCCGCCCGGGCCAGCCAGGTGCGCCTGGCCCGAGCGAGCGAGCGCGCCCTGTGCGGGTTACGGGCCCGGGCCTTCGAGCACATCCACCGGCTCAGCCTGCGTCACCACACCGAGGAGCACCGCGGGGCGATGGTGAGCCGGGTCACCTCCGACGTGGAGACGCTCAGCCAGTTCTTCTCCTGGGGAGGTGTGGCCTGGATCGTCAACGGCGCGGTGATGCTCGCGGTCGTCGCCACCATGGTCGTGTACGACTGGCGCCTGGCGCTGGTTGCCCTCGTGGCCCTCGTACCGCTGGCCTTGGTGCTGCGCGCGCTGCAGGGCCCCCTGCTGGCGGCCTGGGACCTCGTGCGCACCCGGGTGGGAGAGATGTACTCCGCAGTGTCCGAGGCGGTGACCGGCGCGGCGGTGATCCGGGCCTACGGAGCCCAGGAGCGCGCGGTGGCCCGGGTCGACCGGGCCATCACCGCGCACCGCCGCTCCTACGTGCGGGCCGGGCGCCTGTCCGCGCTGCTGTTCCCGGTGGGCGAGATCTTCGCGGTGCTCACCACCTCGGCGGTGGTGGTGATCGGCCTCGTCATCGGCCCCGAGGGGGGACTGAGCGCGGGGACTCTGGTGGCTTTTCTGTTCCTGGTCAACCTCTTCCTGGAGCCGGTGGCCGAGTTCACCGAGATCCTGGACCAGACGCAGACCGCGGTGGCCGGTTGGCGCAAGGTGCTCGACGTGCTCGACACGCCCGTGGAGGTCGCCGATCCCGTCGACGGCGTGGCCCTTCCGCCAGCCCCACCCCGGATCGTGGTCGAATCGGTGTCCTTCCGGTACGGGCTCGGTCCCGCGGGCTCGGCCACCGCGGGACCACGCGAGGGCGGGCCCAGCTTGGTCCTGCGCGACCTGTCGTTCACCATCGAGCCGTGCACCCGGGTGGCCCTGGTGGGGGCGACGGGGTCGGGCAAGTCGACCCTGGCCAAGCTCCTGGTGCGTCTCGCCGACCCCACCGAAGGCCGGGTGCTGGTACAGGGGGTCGACCTGCGCACGGTGTCGTTCGCGTCGCTGCGGTCGCGCCTGGTGCTGGTGCCCCAGGAGACGTTCCTGTTCGACACCACCATCGCCGCCAACGTCCGCTTCGCCAGTACGGGTAACGGGCTCGACGTTTCCGACGACGCCGTGCGCCTGGCCTTCCTCGAGCTCGGTCTCGAGGACTGGATGATGTCGTTGCCCGACGGCCTGGGCACCCGGGTAGGCGAGCGCGGCGAACACCTCTCGGTGGGCGAGCGCCAACTGGTGGCCCTGGCCCGGGCCTATCTGGCCAACCCGACCTGCCTGCTGCTCGACGAGGCCACCTCGTCGGTCGCCCCGGCCACCGAGACCCGCCTCACCCGGGCCCTGGAGAGCCTGAGCCGGGGCCGTACGTCGATCACCATCGCCCACCGCCTGGCCAGCGCGGAGCGGGCCGACGTCATCATGGTGCTGGAGGACGGCCGGTTGGCCGAGTCGGGCACCCACGGCGAGCTGCTGGCCCGAGACGGGGCCTACGCGCGCCTGCACGCCAGCTGGATGGACTCCTCCGCCGCGCTGCCCTGAGGGCCCCCTGATCCCCGTTTCCGCGACACGACGTGGGGCTGGAACCCCACCGCTTGTCGCGAGATGCCGGGGGTGGGTCGACCCGGGTCGTCAACCCAGGAGCGCTACCACGATCGGCACCACGAACACGATCGCGGCCGCGACCGCGATCGTCACGGTGGCCACCACCCGGGAGCGGTCCCACGGTTGTGGCCCCCGGGCGCGGCGCAGGGCTCGTCCGGTGGACACCACCGCCCCGACGGATGCGAGCAGCGTCAGGGCGACCACGGCGAAGCCGAGCGACATGGCCACCGCCACCCATCCCAGCACGCCCAGGCCGGCCAGGCCGAGGTCGTCCAGGCCGACGAAGACCACCCGCACCGACAGCACCACCACCGCCGGCGCCACCAGCAGGACGGCGGTGCGAACGGGGTGCCCGGGCCACCGGTAGCCCATGGCCACCACGGCCAGGACGAAGGCGATGGCGATCAGCTCGGTGCTGGGCAGGAAGCCGGCGAGCAGGGCCACCCCCATCGGGGTGACCAGCGCCGCCCCCTCGTCGAGGCGTTCCTCCTGCGATCCGTCCGGCACGGCCGGCCACCGTACCGGCGCAGGGAGGGCCCGACGGCGGGGGCGGGGGCGGGGGCGCGGGGGCGTCGGGTCAGGCGGCGCGGAGGTCGCCGGCCTCGGCCGCGGCGACGCGGGGACGGACCGACACCAGATAGTACGACGACACCGCCAGCCCGCCGACCACGGTGAGCACCCCGAAGACGATGACGGCCAGCCACAGCACTTGGCGCCGACCGGCCAGGGCCCAGGCCCAGGGCGGGCGCCGGGCCGCGTCGAGCAGCGCCCACAACGACACGCCGATGGGGATGCAGGCGAACGCGGTGACGGCCACGGCGAGGGCGAGCTGACCCAGGCCGACGTCCTCGATCACCGCCCGCAGGCTACCGGTACCAAGGATTCCGGGCCGTGCCCTCGACGCCAGCTCAGCCGTGGGCCCGTCAGGTGCCGGCCACGGTGACCAAGGAGATGCGCGGCGGGTCGTAGGCGACGTGCTGGTAGAGCACGGCCTGGCTGCCGACGGCGACCAGCCGGCGCGACATCTGGGGACCGTCGACCTCGCTGGGCAGGGCCTCGACACCCGTGACCTCGCCCGCCGCCGAGATGGTGACGATCGACTCGACGCCGGGCGAATGGCGGACCAGCAGGATCGTGCGCCCGTCGTCCAGGGTGATCGAGCCGGGCACGAACCCGTCACCGATGGCGCCGGCGTCGAACGGGGACCAGCGCGGCTGGGCCGGGCGCCATACCGCGCTCGAGAGGTCGCCCAGCGCCAGCACGCCGTCATGGAGGCAGATCGGCGTCACGGCACGGGGCGGTTCCGGCGAGGACAGCCCTACGGGTGTGGTGCCCAGGACGGCGCTCACGGTGCCGGCCTCGACGTTGACGTGCCTCACGCCGAAGCGGCCGGTCATCAGCGCGGCCTCGGCCCGGAGGAGGTCGCCCTGGTCGCGCTCGTCCACGGTCTGCGGCGCGATGTCCAGCGTGAGCACGGTCACGGTGTCACCGGTCACGCACGGGAAGTCGGGATAGTGGCCGGGCAGGCGGAGCCGCCGTTCGGGCGCGCCCGGCTCGAGCACGATCAGCTCGCCGTCCGCCACGAACAGGACCGCGTCGCGGTACCGCCGGACGAGGCCGCTGGCGCCGAACTCCTCCGTAGGCTCGCGACGGAACTCGGTCGGCGTCCACCATCGGTCGGTGGCCGCATCGTACGTGGCGGTCACCAACGGACCCCCTTGGTCGCAGGAACCATCGTCCGGGCACGCGATCCCGGTCAGGACCGGGATCGCGCCGGCGACCGAGAGGTCGGCCGTCTGCAGCCGCGGGGGCGCGGCCCGTGTCGTCCAGCCGGTGGCGCTGGTGTAGCGGGCGAACCGCCCGTCAACGGGATCCGGCTCCGACGAGTTGTCCAGCGCGAACAGGGTGCCGGCCATGCCGGCCAACAGGAGGCCCGGGCCCGGGTCGAACGGCGGCTCGGGCAGTGCGGCCGGCAGCGAAAGCACCGGCCCGGCCACAGGCCCCTCGGCCGGGGGGTCATGGCCGTCGCCGCCGGCGACCAGCACCGCCAGCACGGCCAGGCCGAGCCGCAGGCCCGGGCCCCGGCGAACGATCACGGCGCCAGACTGCGGCTCACCGCACCCGAGCCAGGGTGCGGCGCCCGTCGGCAGGGGAGGGCCGACGGGCGTCGCACGAAGGGGGCCGAGCCAAAGGGCCGCACCTCAGGCCGCGGCAGGGGCCGCGGGCGGCTCCAGGCACAGCTCGATCACCCGGCCCACGTCGTCGACGAGGTGCACGGTGAGCTCGGCGCGCACCTTCTCGGGCACGTCGTCGAGGTCGGCCTCGTTGCGAGCGGGCAGGACCACCTCGGTGAGGCCGGCCCGGTGCGCGGCCAACAGCTTCTGCTTGACGCCGCCGATGGGCAGCACCCGGCCCGACAGGGTGACCTCACCGGTCATGCCCACGTTCGCCCGCACGGCTCGCCCGGTGAGCAGGCTCACCAGCGCCGTGGTCATGGTGATCCCGGCCGAGGGGCCGTCCTTGGGCACCGCCCCGGCCGGGAAGTGCACGTGGAACCGCCGGTCGAGGTCGGCGGCGTCGAGGCCGAGCGCCTCGCGGCGGCTGCGGACATAGGACAGCGCGATCTCGGCCGACTCCTTCATGACGTCACCGAGCTGGCCGGTGACGACCAGGCCGGCCTCGCCGTCCATGGCCGTGGCCTCGACGAAGAGCACGTCGCCGCCGGCACCGGTGACCGCCAGGCCGGTGGCCACCCCGGGCACGCCCGTCCGGTCGGCGATCTCGTCGTGGAACCGGCGACGCCCGAGGAAGGCGAGGACGTCGTCGACGTCCACGGCGATCGGCGTCGGGGCGCCAGCCGCCACCCTGGTCGCCGCCTTGCGCAGCAGCTTGCCGATCTCGCGCTCGAGCCCGCGCACGCCGGCTTCGCGGGTGTAGCCGGCGACGATCTCGCCCAGGGCGGCGTCCGACACGGTGACCTCGCCCTCGCGCAATGCGTTGCGCTCGCGTTGACGGGCCAGGAGATGGTCCCGCCCGATGACGACCTTCTCGTCCTGGGTGTACCCGTCGAGGCGCACCACCTCCATGCGGTCGAGCAGCGGGCCGGGGATCGTGTCCACCACGTTGGCGGTGGTGACGAAGAGCACGTCGGACAGGTCGAGGTCGATCTCGAGGTAGTGGTCGCGGAAGCTGTGGTTCTGGGCCGGGTCGAGCACCTCGAGCAGCGCGGAGGACGGGTCGCCCCGCCAGTCGCTACCCACCTTGTCGATCTCGTCGAGCAGGAACACCGGGTTCATGGAGCCGGCCTCGGTCATGGCCCGCACGATGCGCCCGGGCTGGGCGCCGACGTAGGTGCGCCGGTGGCCGCGGATCTCGGCCTCGTCGCGCACCCCGCCGAGGGCGACGCGCACGAACGAGCGCCCCAGGGCGCGAGCCACCGACTCGCCGAGCGACGTCTTGCCCACTCCCGGTGGGCCGACCAGGGCGATGATGGCCCCGGGGCGGCGCCGGGCGCCGGTCTCGGGCCCGGTGGCGCCCTCTGCGTCGAGACCTCGTTGCGCTCGGAGCTTGCGCACCGCCAGGAACTCGACGATGCGCTCCTTGACCTCGTCGAGGCCGGTGTGGTCGGCGTCGAGCACCGTCCGGGCGGCCTCGATGTCGAGCGAGTCGTCACTGCGCACACCCCAGGGCAGCTCGAACACGGTGTCCAGCCAGGTGCGGATCCAGCCGTGCTCCATGTTCTGGGGCGGGGTGCGCTCCAGGCGTTCGAGCTCTCGCTCGACCGAGCTGAGCATGGCCGCGGGCAGGCTGGCGCCATCGCGCTCGGACAGCCGGTCCGTCAGCTCGGCCAGGCGCGCCCGGTACTCGGCCACGACATCCTCACCGTCGCCGCCTTCGCCCAGCTCCTTGCGGATGGCCGCCAGTTGCTGGCGCAGGAGGAACTCGCGCTGGGTCTGCTCCATGCCCTCGGTGACGTCGTTGCGGATCTTCTCGGCCAGGCTGAGCTCAGCCAGCGCCTCGCGGGCCCAGGCCAGCACGCGCTCGACCCGGGCTTCGACGTCGACCGTCTCCAGCAACTCCACCTTGCGGTCGAGAGCCAGGTCGGGCCACCAGCCGGCCTGATCGGCCAGCGCACCGGGGTCATCGGCGCTGCCCACCACCTCGGCCAGACGCCGGCCACCGAGCTGCTCGAAGAGCGAACGCACGGTGGCCCGCAGCTCCTGTGCCGTTTCCAGGGCCCGCGCCGTGGCGGGGCCGTCGACGATGGGCTCGGCGTGCACCCGCAGGGCGGCGCCCTCGCCGATGACGCCGGTGCCGACGCGGGCGCGGGTGGTGGCCCGGACCAGCACCGCGGGCACTCCGCCCGGTAGCGGGATGCGCACCTTGCGGCTGGCATCGGCGCGGCGGTCGCCGAGGTTGGTGTCCTCGATGTGGGCGATGGTGCCGACGCGGGCGTACCGGCCCGGGGTGCCGTCGGGCCGGGGGATACGGGGCACGAGCAGCAGGCGACCGTCGCCGGCCTGGGCCGCCTCGACGGCGGCGCGGGCTTGATCGGTCTCGATGGCCAGCGTGACCACCATCTGCGGCAGCACCACACCGGTGGTCAGCGGCAGGACCGGAAGGGCCAGGGTGGTACCAGGTTCAGTGAGAGGTCCCGTAAGCGGTTCGGAGAGATCGTCAAGCATGTCGCTCCTCTGCGATCGTGTTCGCGGGGTCACAACGTGGATGGGGGAGCCAGTATTTCGTGGCCTAGTCAGAAAACCTGCGTCTAGGCCGCACAACTTCGGTTGCCATCCACGCCCACCGGTGGTCCGTGCGCCCACCGGTGGTCCGTGCGCCCACCGGTAGTCCGTGCGCCCACCGGTAGTCCGTGCGCCCACCGGTAGTCCGTGCGCCCACCGGTACCGTGTGCGCTCAGCATCAGCTATTCACGTTTTGCGCACACGGTACGCAGTGGCGCACGCAGTACACGGGGTCCGTGCCTGGCCCGGCTGGCCCGGCTGGCCCGGCTGGGCGCGCGAGCGCGGTGAGGCATCCTGGGGTCGTGGCCGAGCTCTTGCGGGTGACGCGTGGTTGCGCCATCGCGATGTCCGAGCTCGAGTGGCGCTTCACCCCCAGCGGAGGGCCCGGGGGCCAGCACGCCAACCGGTCGAACACCCGGGCCGAGCTGCGCTTCGACGTGGCCGGCTCGGCCAGCCTTGGTCCTCGCCAGCGTGAACGGCTACTGGACCGGTACGGGCCGGTGCTGCGGATAGTGGCCGACGACGAGCGCTCCCAGGCCCGCAACCGCGCCCTCGCGCTCGAACGCCTTCGAAGCCGGCTGGCCGCCGGGCTGGCTGTACCCAGGACCCGCACGGCGACACGGCCCACCCGCGGGTCTATTCAGCGGCGCCTGGAGACCAAGCAGCGCCGCTCCCAGGTCAAGCGGGCCCGCTCCCGACCGAGCCCCGACGACGCGTGACTCGGCCGCCCCGCCCCCTGCAACTGGCATCTCGCGACAAACGGCGGGGGCCCAGCCCCACGTTTTGTCGCGGGATCCCGACGGGGCTGGCATCTCGTGACAAACGGCGGGGGCCCGGCCCCACGTTTTGTCGCGGGATCCCGAGGGCGCTGGGTGACGCGGCACTACCGGTTGGCGGAGTTTCGGTGGTGCTTCGCTTCGGCGGCCAGCGCCTCCAGCACGCCGAGGGCGGTGCGGTGCCAGGTGAACGCGGCCGCGTGGGCGGCGGCAGCCGCGCCCAGACGGCGACGCAGCGTCGGCTCGGCGATGACCCGGGCGATGGCGGCCTCCAGCTCGAGGTCGTCGTCGACGAGCAGGCCGGTCGCCTCGTCGACGACAGCATCGACATGCCCGTCGATGCGGGTGGCCACCGCCGGCGTATGGCAGCCCGCAGCCTCGGTGATGGTGAGGCCCCATCCCTCGCTGGACGACGCGCTGGCCAGCACCCACGCCCGCTGGTACCACTGGACCAACGTCTCGTCGTCGACCCGGCCGGTGAACCGCACGTAGCTCCCGGCCCGCAGCTCGGCCACCAGGGCCTCCAGGCCCGGCCGGGACCAGCCCTCGCCGACCACGGCGAGCTCCAGGTCGCGATGTCGAAGGCGAAGGGATACGACGGCCCGGATGACGGCTTCGATCCGCTTGTGCGGCACCAGCCGTCCGGCCACCACCACCAGCGGCCCCGGCGATCGCGTCTCGCCGGGGCAGAACGCGCCGTCGATCCCGTTGGGCACGACCGACACCCGGGCACCGGGCAGCCCGAGCCGGTCGATGATCGTGCGCCGAGACGACGCCGAGGGCGTCAACACCCGGGCATCGCGGTACAACCGCGGCGCGATGCGCAGCTCGATGGCCTCGCCGATCCGGGCCCGTCGTGGGGCGAGCACCTGGCGCCACATGTCGGCATGGACGTGGTGCACGAAGGTCACCCGGGGCCCCCGGGCCCACAGCGGGACGAAGAACGGCATCCCGTTCCACACCTCGACCAGGCCGTCGCGCCGGTCCGCTCGACCGAGCAGCTCGCGGGCCACCGCGTCGGGGAACCCGCCCAACCGCCCGCCCCGGCGCGAGACGCGATAGCCCGACCGCACCGCCCGTGCGGGATGGCCCTCGGCGCGCGACGTCCGCATCAGCACGTCGATCCCGGCCTCGGCCCAGAGCGCCGCGATGCGGTCGGCGTGCACCTCCGACCCCCCGGCTTCGGGGTCGTCGAGGTCGCGCCAGGCCAGGATGTGAACGCGCCGAAGCCCGGCCTCGGCGGCCACGTCGCCCAGCTTGGTCACACCCTCGTCGGAGCCCAGGTACACGTGCATCCCCGGTCGGGACAGGTCGGCGAAGACTACTGCGCCGAACGCCGACCTCCGGTGTTCTAGAGGTAATGTCGCCGACGTGGGGGCTGAGGCGGGGGCTGAGGCGGCGCGGTGCTTGTGCGTGGTGATGCCCTGCTTCAACGAAGAGGCAACCGTCGAAGCGGCGCTGCGCCGCGTGGTGGCCTCGCCGTGGACCTCCGAGGTCATCGTCGTCGACGACGGGTCCACCGACGCCACGTTGGAACGGGTCGAGCGGTTGGTCGAGCGGTTGGTCGAGCGGTTGGTCGACCGGTTGGCGGGCGACCCCGGTAGCGACGTCGGCGAGATCCGGTTCACGGTCCTGGCCGAGCCGGTCAACCGGGGTAAGGGGGCGGCGCTGCGCCGGGGCATCCCCGCGGCCACCGCCCCGTTCGTCGTCGTCCAGGATGCCGACCTGGAGTACGACCCCGTCGACTACGCGACCCTGCTGGGACCGCTCCTCGACGGGCGGGCCGACGCGGTGTACGGCTCGCGGTTCCTGGCCGATCGCCCGCACCGGGTCCTGTACTACTGGCACTACGTCGGGAACCGGGCCCTGACGACACTGTCCAACATGTTCACCAACCTGAACCTGAGCGACATGGAGAGCGGCTACAAGGCCTTCCGGCGCGAGGTGATCCAGGGGATCACCATCGAGGAGGACCGCTTCGGGTTCGAGCCCGAGATCACGGCCAAGGTGGCGGCCGGCGGGTGGCGCGTCTACGAGGTCGGCGTCGGTTATGACGGGCGCACCTACGCGGACGGGAAGAAGATCGGCTGGCGCGACGGGGTGTGGGCGATGTGGTGCATCGTGCGCTACGGCGTCGCCGCCCGCTGCCGTTGATGGACGGGCCCGCCCCTGCCGGGCCGCCTCGCCGGGGCGGCCTCCCGCTTCGGCTGGAGCACCACCGCGCCCTGGACGGGCTGCGCGGCGTGGCGGTGGCGGCCGTGCTGGCGTACCACGGCGGCTTCGCCTGGATGCGGGGCGGCTACCTCGGGGTCTCGGCGTTCTTCACCCTGTCCGGGTTCCTCATCACCCGGTTGCTGCTGGCGGAGTACCGGGCCGAGGGGCGCGTCGACCTGGGTCGCTTCTGGGCCCGACGGGTGCGGCGCCTCCTGCCCGCCGCGCTGGTGGCCCTGGCCGGCATCGTGGTGTTCGGGGCCACCGTCGCCTCACCCGAGCAGCTGGCTGCGTTGCGAGGCGACGTGGTGGCCGCGCTGGGCTACGGCGCCAACTGGCGCTTCGTCCTGGCCGAGACGTCGTACGCCGACCTGTCGGCCCTGCCCTCGCCGGTGCAGCACTTCTGGAGCCTGGCCATAGAGGAGCAGTTCTACCTGGTGTTCCCCTTGGCGGTGGTGGGTTTGCTGCGCGCGGGACGGGGGCGATTGGCACCGGTGTTCGGCGTCCTCGCTGCGTCGACCCTCGCTTCGGTCGCCGCCTCCGCCTGGCTGGCGACGGCCGGCCCGCGCGGCGGCACCGACCGGGCCTATTTCGGCACCGACACCCGCGCCGCCGAACTGCTGGTCGGCGCGCTCCTGGCAGTGGTCCTGGCCGGCAACGGTCGACGGCGCCGGCACCGGGCGCCGCGCCGACTTCTCGCCGGGCTCGGTGGCGCCGTGCTCGGTGGTGCGGTGCTCGGTGGTGCCGGGCTCGGTGCGCTCACCGTGCTGGCGCTGGCCTGGTCCCGGTTGCCCTCGGCCAGCCCGGGGTTGTACCGCGGCGGCCTGGCCCTGCACGCCCTGGCCGTCGCCATGGTCATCTACGCCGCGCTGCGGCCGGGGCCCGTGCGTTCGCTGCTGGCCGCGGCGCCGCTGCGCGGCCTGGGCCGCGTGTCCTACGGGGTCTACCTCTACCACTGGCCCATCTTCTTGTGGCTCACCCCGCAACGAAGCGGCCTGGACACCGGCCCGCTGTTCGCCCTGCGGGCGACCGCGACGGTGGTCGCGGCCGCGCTGTCCTACACCCTGATCGAGCGGCCCATTCGCGAACGCCGAGCCCTTCGCCGGCCGACCCGACCCGCCTGGGCCGGTCGACTGGCGAGCCCGGCGGCCGCGGCCGTTGCGGCAGCGGCCGTCGTGGTGGTCGCGGCGACTGTGGTCACCGCCAGCCCGCCACGCCCGACCATCGACTTTGACGCCGCCCGCTCGTCGCTGGCATCGCCGCTACGGCCACCGCCACCCGGGGGACCGGGGACCGATGGGCCGAAGGCGCACGGCGTGCCGGTGGTGGCGGGCTTCGGCGACTCGACCGCGCTCATGGCCAGCGAGGCGTTGCGGCGGTGGTCGGCGCCGAGCTCGGCGCTCTCCGTCGTCGACGGCTCGACGGTCCTCGGCTGCGGGTTGCCGCACGGCGGGCCGCGCCGTCACGGCGACAGCGTCGAGGAGACGACCCAGGAGTGCGAGACCCGGACGCTGGGGTGGGCCGCGCTCAGCCGGCGCTTGGCGGTCGACATCGCCGTCGTGCAGTTCGGCCCGTGGGAGATCGTCGAGCACCAGCTCCCCGGCGACGACCGGTGGCGCAGCCCCGGCGACCCCGTCTTCGACCAGTGGCTACGCCGCGAGATCACCGCGGCCGGCGCCGCCCTGGCCGCCGGCGGGGCGACGGTGGTGTGGCTGACCGCCCCCGAGCTCGGCGCCGCGTCGTGGCTGGAGCGTGACGGGGTCGACCACCGAGATGGCATCGCCCGGTTCAACGAGATCGTCCTCGAGGTGGCCCGCCGGCCACCGGGGCTGCGCGTCGTCGACCTGGCCGCCTATGTGGCGTCGCGCCCGGACGGGGTCGAGGACCGCGAGCTCCGCCCGGACGGCGTCCACTTCTCCCGGGACTCGGCGACGACGGTCGGGCGCTGGCTCGGTCCGGCCGTCCTCGAAGCGGCCGAGGCCGCCCCCGGGTCCGTCATCGGCCCATGACCAGGATCGCCCTCACTCCCGTCGGACGCTCCATGACGACGAGGGACCGGCTCGGGCTGGCGCTGTTGGCCGCGGTGGCCTACGTCCCGCTCCTGGCCACCGACCCGGGCGGGGTGAGCGCCGACACCAAGTCGTACCTGACCCTCGACCCGTCCCGGCTCCTGGCGCGGGCCTGGTCGATGTGGGACCCCTCGATCGGTCTGGGCACCGTCACCCATCAGAACATCGTCTACCTGTGGCCCACCGGCCCGTGGTACTGGCTCTTCGACCGGGTGGGCGCACCCGACTGGGTGGCCCAGCGGCTCTGGCTCGGGTCGATCCTGTTCCTGGCGGGGGCGGGCACCGTGTACCTGCTGCGCACGCTGCGCTGGCGCGGCCCCGAGGTGTGGGCCGCCGCCTTCGCCTACGCCCTGACGCCCTACGTGCTGACGGTGGCCGCCCGACTGTCGATCATCCTGTTGCCCTTCGCCGCGCTGCCCTGGATGATCGCCCTGACGGTGCGCGCCTGCCGGGAACCGACCCGCTGGCGCTACCCGGCGGTGCTGGCGCTGGTCATCGCCACGGCCGGCAGCGGCAACCTCACCGCGCTGGTGCTGGCCGGGGTCGGGCCGGCCCTCTGGGTGCTCTACGTCGTCGCCGTGGAGCGGGCGCTCACCGTCCGGAGCGCGGCCGCCATGGTGGCCAAGGTCGGCGGGCTGGCGCTCGCCACGTCGGCATGGTGGCTGGGCGGCCTCTGGGTGCAGGCCGGGTGGGGGATCGACGTCCTCGACTACAGCGAGACGGCCGCGGCGGTGGCCGCCACCTCGCTCGCCCCCGAGGTGTTGCGGGGCCTGGGCTACTGGTTCTTCTACGGCGACGACAAGCTCGGCCCCTGGATCGAGCCGAGCGTGTCCTACACCCAGAGCCCAGCGCTGCTCGGGCTGAGCTATGGCCTCCCCGCGCTCGGCCTGGCTGCCGCCGGCCTGGCCCGGTTCGGCCAGCGGACCTACTTCGTGGCGCTGGCGCTGGTGGGCACCGTCCTGGCCGTCGGCGCCTACCCCTGGGACGACCCGCCCCTCGTCGGCGAGGCGTTCAAAGTTGTGCTGGCCTCGGACCGGGGCCTCGCCCTGCGCAGCCTGCCCCGCGCCGCCCCCCTCGTGGCTCTGGCCCTGGCCGTGCTGCTGGCCGCCGGGGTCGGGGCCGTCGGGCGCGCCCGGCCTCGCTGGGCCCTCCCCCTCACCGCGGCGGCCGGGGTGCTGGCGCTGGCCAACCTGCCCACGCTGTGGCAAGGCCAGATGGTGCCCGACAACCTGCGGCGCGACGACGTGCCGGCGTACTGGTACGAGGCCGCGGCCACGCTCGACCGGGACGGAGGGGATAGCCGGGTGCTGGTCATCCCGGGGTCGGACTTCGCCTCGTACCGCTGGGGCAACACCGTCGACCCCGTGCTGCCGGGGCTCATGGACCGCCCGTCGGTGGCCCGCGAGCTGATCCCCTACGGGTCCCCGGCCACCGCCGACCTCCTCAACGCGCTCGACCGGCGACTGCAGGAGAACGTGTTCGATCCCGCCGCGCTGGCCCCGGTGGCCCGGCTCATGGGGGCCGGCGACGTGGTGGTGCGCTCGGACCTGCAGTTCGAGCGCTACAAGACACCGAGGCCACGCGCCCTGTGGTCCGTGGTGACCGCAGCCCCCGGGTTGGCCGCCCCGGTTTCCTTCGGGACGCCCCGGCCGAACGAGCCGAGCCCCGAGCTCCCCCTGCGCGACGAGGCCTTCCTGCAGATCCCGCCGGACGCGGTCGACCCGCCGCCGGTCGCCGCCTTCGCGGTCGACGATGCCGTACCCATCATCGAGACCGTCACCGGCCCGCCGCTGGTGGTGGCCGGCGACGGGGAGGGCCTGGTGGAGGCGGCCGCGGCCGGCCTTCTCGACGGTGACGAGCTGGTGCTCTACGCCGCCAGCTACGCGGCCGAACCCGACCGGTTGCGCCAGCGCATGGGCGACGACGGAGCCCTGCTGGTCACCGACAGCAACCGCCGCCAGGGCACCCGGTGGACCACCGTGCGTCACAACTCCGGCTTCACCGAGGAGGCCGGCGCCGGTGCCGGCG
>Ga0187893_10001936_pt1 | contig 47235 bp, 47 predicted proteins | sample MA1701074metaG_FD_139574 | JGI IMG/M metagenome (GOLD analysis project Ga0187893, IMG submission 139574) | White microbial mat communities from a basaltic lava cave in the Kipuka Kanohina Cave System on the Island of Hawaii, USA - MA170107-4 metaG ... | reverse complement strand
TCTGGATGGCCTCGAGCATCTTCCCCTGGTTCATAAGCGCAATGTCGTCGTTCTCGACCAGCAGGATGGTCGTAATTCCGGATGCCTGGTACTTCGCGAGCTTCTCCGCCTTTCGATCGAAGGCAGCCCTGACTCGCGCGGGGAGGGTGTCGTCATCAGGCTCGAAGCGGGCAAAGAAGACACCGGGCCTCCGCTCGCTCGATTTCAGGACGTGAAGCCGAAAGGGAATGCCAGGAGCGTTCTCAACAAGCGATCGTCCTTCGGGCAGGCGAGGTGCTTCGTTGGTGATCCAGTTCGTGAGTGCAGCACGAACTGCGGTCCAATTCTGGCCTACGCCTACCGCGTCGTACTCAAGCGTGATGCTCAGACGGAACGCGGGGGGCGAGGCAAGTTCCTGCTCAAGGTTGCCCGCAGCGCGCATGAACCAGTCCAAGTCGCGGCGTTGATTGGGCAGCGTATCGACGCTGGTGTGCTCGATCGCAAAGTCGCCCGCAATCGCATCGATGTCCGCTGACCCCCGGTTCTCCTCGTCGGGGCACCGATCCACCTGTAGCCCAGTATGGCCTTGGTCTCGGAGATGGGCGACGAACGTATCTATCACATCGCGATCGTTCATCGACTGGTCTTCCTCGCGCCGTCTAACTATCATTGGACAGACCTGCCTAACATCTCAAATACTGCAAAACTCCGCAGCCTATTCCGGCGACTCAAAACGGCGCACTATAATCAGACATGTCCCCGTTCGGCAGCCATCCCTAACGGCGGCGTGTTAGGCTACGGTGTCTTGCAGTAAGATTTATTATTTTCCGGCTTTAATCATCGTCATCATGCATGCCACCCATCATTCCACCGCCCATGCCTCCTCTCATACCATGCCTTCCCATCATACCGCGCATGGATCTGAAACCCAGTTGGCGGAACTGCTCATACTGTTCAGGAGTCAGAAATTTTTGTGTGTCCTGCAAGGTTTTAACTCGATACATCATAAGATCGGATCTCATACTTTCCAGTTCCTTCACTTTCTTTTCGATCTTGGCCATGTCCAGGTTTTTACTGTCAAGGGTCTCCCATAATTCCATTTCTGCCACTTTCGTATTGGCATGGCGCTTGATCATCTCTTTTTGATAGTCTGAGCGTATTTTTTTTAACTTAGCTACCTGGTCATCGTTTAACTTCAAATGCTCTTTCAGCATGTCAATGTCAAATGGTCCTGCGCCATATCCACCCCCATATCCTGACATGCCTTTATGTTCCATACCCTCCTTTTTGCCGGGCATACCCCTCATACCCTCATGACCCATCATTTGGGACCAGGCCGATGTTATAAAAAATGCCAGACTCGACACGAATACCACCAGCCCGAACACTTTTACCATAGTCAGTTTCATTTTCAATCCCTCCTCATTATTGAAATTGAAAGTTAAAACTCAATTCCCTTCTGTGCCTTAATCCCTTTCTTGTATGGATGTTTTATTTCCCGCATTTCGGTCACCAGATCTGCCAGCTCGATGATTTCCTGAGCGGCATCCCGACCGGTTAGGACGACATGCAGTTTTTGAGGTTTCTCTTTCAGGAACTTTACGACCTCCTGAACCGGGAGATAGTCATACTTCATCACATAATTGATCTCATCAAAGATCACCATATGGTACTGACTGGACAGGGCTGCTTTGCGGCCAAATTCCCATGCCTCATAGGCTTTTTGCCGATCCCTTTCCGGATCTTTAGTGTTCCATGTGAATCCCTCGCCCATGGGACGGATCTCCAGCAAAGCCTCAAACCGTTTGGCCGACTCAAGTTCCCCATAATGCCAGGCCCCTTTAATAAACTGCACCATCAGGACCTTGTAACCATACCCCACTGCCCGGAAGGCCAGTCCTAGAGCAGCAGTGGTCTTCCCCTTACCATCCCCGGTATGAACGATGATCAGGCCCTTTTGTTTAGTGGGTTTGTTGGTGGGTGGGGTTTGAGGACCGGCCATCTTTTAACCTCAGGGATCCTTTTCTGCAGTTAGCTTTGCGGTTATACTTGCCACTTTGTCCTTGGCGACGAAGGTCCCTTCGGCCACCGCATCCAAACGATCCTCATATTTTGACCGATAGCCGCGAGGCGTGACCATGAAGTCCCGGTAAATAAAAGTGTTAGCGTTCCCAATAAGGATAGTGGTGAGCATTCCGATTTCGTAGTTCAACATATGTTCAAGGTCGGTCAACACCATATGCTGTCCATCCCTCAGTCCGCTCTTGATAATCCCTACGGGGGTAGTGGGGCTTTTATACTTCAGTATGATCTGTTGAGCTTCCACAATCTGTCGGGTCCGACGGCCAGACTTGGGGTTGTAGAGGGCGATCACAAAATCGGCCGAGGCAGCCGCTTCCAGTCTGCGAACGATCAGGTCCCAGGGTGTGAGAAGATCCGAAAGACTGATTGCGGCGAAATCGTGGGTGATCGGGGCGCCTAGGATGGATGCGCAGGAGGACAGCGCCGTCACCCCCGGCACCACCTCCACAGAGATATCCCGCTCCGGATCCCAGTCCATCTCCCTGAGCAGTTCAAAGGCCAGGCCGGCCATGCCATAAATTCCCACATCCCCGCTGGAGATCAGGGCCACCACCTTGCCTGAGTAGGCCAGATCGATGGCGGCTTTAGCCCGGTCGATCTCCTCCGTCATTCCTGTATAGATCACCTGCTTACCCTGGACGAGATTCTTGACCAGATCAATATAGGTCTTGTAGCCTATCACCACCTGGGCCTCTTCAATCGCCGCCTTGGCTCGGAAGGTGAGGTGCTCGTGTTTACCCGGCCCAAAGCCTACCAATAACAATTTACCTTTTGTCAGATTCTCCATGACCTTCTCTTTCTACTGTTGAAGAACCCCGCCTTCACAGGCGCGGATTCTTCGACCCGAGCAGATAAAAGCATATTCATATTCGCTCGCTAACCCCACCTTCACAGGTGGGGACTGCGCTCGCTATGCGGGTTCATTGTGCAATAAATGCTACGGCCATTGTCAGGTTGCCGCGTTTGACCTTCTCCACCAACAGCCTGCCGCCATTGGCCGACAGAATTGCAGCAGGCTCTGCCACACCTCTCACCCCCACAAATTTGGAAACCGTCTCGGAGGGATTAGGAATCTGCACCGTCTCCAGTTCCTCCTTACTCCAAAACCGGATGGGCAGGCCATGCTTGTCAGCAAATTTTAGTAGTCCTTCCTCATCCCTTTTGAGTTCGGCCGTAGCCAGGGTCTGGAGGCACCTTTCTGATAGATGGTGTTCCTCGAGAATCGAAAATACTCCTTCTTCAAACTCCTCCAGGGAAGTCCCGCGATTGCAGCCCAGACCCACCGCCAATACCTTGGGTCGGATCACGACATGCACCGGCAGATTTTTTTGCGCCTCTTCCGGGAGCAGTTCGTGGACGATCAGAATCGCCGCTTTACAATTGGCCGTGAGGATCTCCCCAATGGACCGACACAGGATCACATTCTTTTTCAATTCTGCCTCGAGGCTCTTGACCTTTAACCCGGTCAGGTTAGCCACCGCTACCCGCTCTCCATCCACCAGCGCCCCACTCACATATTTGAGCGGCCCGAAATCCTCCAGTTCTCCTCCGATCTCCTTGGCAATCATGTCCGGCGCAATGGTCCCCATCGTGTCGGTTCCCGTGGTAATAACCGGAATCGCCCCTGTCTTTTCGGCAATGAGATTGGCCAACTCATTGGCACCTCCCAAATGCCCAGAGATCAGGCTGATCGCGAACTTCCCTTTCAGGTCCATCACCACAATGGCCGGATCGTACTTTTTGTCCTGAATGTAAGGCACAATGGTGCGTACCACAATTCCGGCAGCCATGATGAAAATGAAACCCTCATATTTTTGAAAGACCTCGGCCAAGAGGTTCTTCATGTTTCCATCGAAGGGAATGATCCGCTGTGTGGGACTTTCCAGATACTTCTGGCTCACATAAACTTGAGCTCCGGGAAGGACCTCCATCAACCGCTTGGCCAGATCAAAACCTTGTCGGGTAATAGTAATGATCGCAATATTTTCCATGTCAAGTCCTCATTTGGGCTTAAGCTATTGCCAGCTTTTCTAAAACCTTGATCCGTTCCGGCTGGCCCAGCACAATCAGGGTATCTTCTCCCTCAATCGTGTACAGTGCCGGGGGATTGTATTCCATGTGTCCCGATTTTTTCTTGATGGCCACCACGATGATTCCCAGTTCGATCCGGATGCCTGAATCTTTTAAAGTCATTCCAGATGCCAGCTTTGAATTGATCTGGATAGGAATCTCCTCCATCTGCAATTCCATATGCTCACTCTGGGTAGCCAGCTCTATGAAGTCCACGACATTAGGACGCAAGACGGCCTGGGCAATTCTCATCCCTCCAATCATATAAGGGGAGATCACCTTATTGGCCCCAGCTTGAATGAGCTTCTGTTCAGATTTTTCCTCACCGGCCCGGGCCACGATGAGCAGATTCTTATTGAGGCCCCTGGCCGAAAGCACAATGTAAAGATTCTCTGCATCTGAACTTACCACGGTAATCAAGGCATTTGCTCGCTCGATCCCGGCTGTGACGAGGGTCTCTTCTAGCGTAGCATCTCCCTCCACCACATTGATCTCATCACGGTCGATCTGGGCCGCAACGATCGGATCTTTTTCCACAATCACCACTGGCAACGGCTTAGCGATCAGCTCCTTGGCCACCATCCGACCCATTCGACCATATCCACAAACGATATAATGCCCCCAAAGCTTCTCTACCTCCTTGCGCATCTTTCTCCTTCCCAGGATCGCCTCAATCTGCCCGCCGATGATCAGTTGCGTCATCGAGGCAATGGCAAAAGCGATCACTGCCACGCCGCACAGGGCCAGGAATATGGTAAAGGCCTCTCCCACCTCGGTGACCGGCTGAAAGTGGGCAAAACCAAAAGAGGACAACAACAAAATTGTCAGATAAAGGGAATCAAACCAGGGCCAGTCTTCAATTACTCGGTATCCAATGGTCCCGATGGCAATCACCAGGACTACGCTGATTAACGCCATCTTGAGCCGTATGGAGTAATTCATTCCCGTGCTCTTAAGCCTCCTTCCGGACTGCAATCACAAAGACTGGGTTGAATGCCTCAAAGCGCGTCAGGTTCAGAATGGGCGAACCCCTGGACACCTGAACCTGGCTAACATCTATACTGATCTTCCGTTCTTTGAAATATCCATAGGCCTCCGACAGGTTTTCAATCGTGGCCAGATTGACTACCAATCGGCCGCCCGGCTTGAGTCTTTCTAGACATACCGTCAGAATCTTCTCCATCCCTCCCCCGCTGCCACCGATGAAAATGGCATCGGGTGCCTCAAGATCGGCCAAGGCCTCTGGGGCCCGGCCGTGAATCACCTTAACATTGAGAGTTTGAAACTTGGCCAGATTCCGGTGGATAATCGCCACGTCCTCTTCATCTTTTTCAATGGCATACACCCGGCCCATGGGTGCAAGTAGTGCAGACTCGATCGAGACCGATCCAGATCCGGCGCCGATATCCCACACCACACTGTCTTTTTGCAGGGCCATCTTAGAAAGGGAGATCACCCTCACCTCGGCCTTGGTGATCAGGCCCCGCCGGGGCTTCATGCACTCAAACTCATCCTCTGGAATCCCAAATGTATATTGGATATATGGAGGCTGCACCACGCTAGCGGATTCGAGCGCAGCCCCCTGCCTGCCGGCAGGCAGGGAAGTGGCTGGTTGCGCGAGAATAGGCTCTTGGTCTTCTCCAATTTTTTTAAGGATCAGGACATTGAGGGGAGAAAACTCCATCGTAGGCAATTTTTCTAGCAGGGTCTCGGTCACCCGTTCATCCTCGCCTCCCAGATTTTCACACACAAAGGCTTGATACTCATTCAGACCATGTTCCATAAGGATTCTGGCAATCTCTCCCGGGGTATGCCCATCATCCGTAAAGATTCCGATCTTTGGGCTGGATCTCACCTGCTCGATAATGGCCTGAATGGGCCGCCCATGGACGCTCACCAGAACGGCATCATCCCAACTCTCTTTGACCCTTGCGAAGGCAAGCTGCATGGAACTGATGGCAGGCAGAACTTCGAATGCTTCTTTACCCAACTTACTAATAAGGTATCTTGCTATTCCGTAAAAATTGGGGTCGCCTGAAGCCAGGACCACGATCTTCCTGGTTCCCAGGTTTCGTTTAATAAGATCCACGATCTCATTGAGGTTGGATTTGATTATGATCTTCTCTCCATTAAAATTGGGGAAAAAGGAGAGATGGCGCTCCCCTCCAAACAACAGATCTGCTTTTTCGATGATCCCCAGGGCTGTCTGACTCAACCCCTTGGGCCCATCATCTCCCATGCCAATGATATAAACTTTATCCACCAATGGCATATCTCCCAATCACCTTTCCTTCAAAATCGGTCATGAGAGTCTCTATCGTCAAAGGATGTTTGAGATGAGCCCGGCAATGCGCACACACCTTCTCACACAGGGCATCAAAAACCCCTTGGACCCTCTCCTGCAACACCAGTTCCATGAAATGGCGGGCGGTGGTAGCGGCTCTTAGCTTAGCTTCAATCTCTCCCGAGGCCCCACAGGTCACGGCCGTATCGGCCAGAAAGCCAATATCTACATCAGATCCGGCTGCATGCGTCTGCATCTTGCCCATGGCAATCTTGGAGAGCTTGCCCGGAAAGCCTACAATACTGATCTTCTCAATCCCCCGTCGGGCTGATTCGCGAAGAGCATGCCCCACAAAATCCCCCATCTGGATGAAGGCCTCCTGGGGAAAATGGATCAACCTCATGGCCCATTTCTCACTCTGGCCCCCTGTCGTGAACACAAGGTGCCGATGTCCTGCCTTAGCCGCCACTTCGATCGCGATCCCGATGCTGGCCTTAAAGGCCGCGGTGGAGTAAGGTCTCACGATCCCGGTATTTCCCAGAATCGCGATCCCACCGGTCACACCCAATCTTGGAAGCTCTGTCTTTTTTGCCAGATCCTCACCCCCTGGCACAGAAAAGACCACCTTCACTCCCCGATCTTTCAATTTTTTGCCCGCCACCTCCTGGATGACACCTTCAATCATCTTGCGCGGGGTTCGGGTAATGTCAGGGGTACCCACTTCCAGACCTAGACCCGGCTTGGTCACCACTCCAACCCCCTCACCGGCTTCCAGCGTTATACCCGGCATCTGCATCCAGGTCACAGTAGCTTTAATCATGGCCTGGTGGGTTACATCCGGGTCATCCCCAGCATCCTTCACCACCCCACACGTGACCGATCCATTATTTAAAATACATTCAGCCAAGGTAAACACGGCCTTATCTCCTATGGGCAGATCAATTTCCACTTCCCGCTGGGGCTGGCCGCTGATTAAGGCGAGCAGGGCTGCCTTTGTGGCCGCCGTGGCACAGGCACCGGTGGTGTAGCCGGTCCTGAGCTTTCCCTTGGGTTTTTCCATAACACTACTTCACCCCGATCATCACCGTTCGGGGAACTCCATCAATCTCACTGAAATAGGTCTCCCGAAATCCCACGGTCTTTAGCCAACCCAGAGCCCGAGAAACTGGATGGGCATTGCCTTCCGGCATAGCGGTGGCAATAAACATGGCAAACATGGCGGCCTCTTTGGGAACTGTCCCGGAGTCGTCCGTGAAGAAGCCATTGATCACCACTCGACCTCCCGGAACCACAGCATGATAGACTTTTGAAAGCAGTTTGAGATTAGCCTGCTCTCCGTACATCTGGAGGATATTGGCCAGAAGGGCCAGATCATAGCCTTTGCCCAGGTCATGCTTGTGAAAGTCCCCGGACCGAGTCTTAACCCGTGAACTCAGACCATATCGCTTAATATATGTCTTCGTGACCGGGATCACTTCGGAAAGGTCAAAAATCACGGCGTGCAGATCCAGATGGCGGGAGGCCCACTCCAAGGTATAGGTCCCCGGCCCTCCTCCAACATCAATCATCCGATGTATATCACTCAAATCGAGCTTGTTAAGAATAAGACCTGCTGCCGTGACCGCGCGCCCGTGCATACCGTTTATAAAGTTTTTAAGCTGCTGGGGGTCTTTTTTGATTCGTTTGATGGCGGTCCGAACCGGTTTTCCCGTCCGGACGGTTTTCTCAAGTTTTGTGATCTCCTCCCACGTATCGTGATAGAGATCCATGTATCCCTTAAAGGAGTACTTTCCCTGCGGTAGTAAATAGTCCGCCCACCCCGGTAAAAGCCGGTAGCCTTGGGATCCCTTTTCCAGAAATTCTAGAGATACAAGGGCATTACACAGTCGGGTGATTCCCTCGGGATGGACCTTGAGCCGACGTGCTAAATCGCGAGGGTCAACAGCCTGCTCGGCAACGGCCTCGAACACTCCCAGTCGGTTGGCCACCTGGAGCATCCTGGAAAGGCTGGCACCCTGGAGCATAGCCATCAGTTTTTCCGAAAATTTCTGTGCCTCCATAGCGTAATATCAATGATGCGATATAAATCAACCCCTTAAAAACTTTAATGGCTGTACCAATATAACAAATACCTATCAGAATGACAATAGATGTCCGGTAAGTTACTCACCCGCCACGCGGGTGATCAACGGAGATCGTAAGCGCTCATAGTAGCGGGTGAGCAGGCTGTTGGAAAAGACCACAAGCGTAGTGATGGCCATGATGGAGTAGACCTCGCGTCGGTCTATTTTTATTGTGTATCGAGGGTTTAAAAGATCCTCTGCAGGATAAACCCGAACCAGCGTTCTGATGGCAAAAAGGTGGGGCCATAGGCAGGCCAGGCGCAGACGCACCTCTCGGCGTGGAATGGACAAGATATATTGCCACCCCCCCTCCAGATGATACAGAGTCAGTCGGATCAAGGATGCCAGCAATGGCCGTAATGGCACAACAGGTTCAGATTCCTTCAGGTTCTGAGGACCTAACTTAAACTCGTCCAGCATATTCTGGGGGAGATAGCAACGCCCTCTGGCCAGGTCCTTGGCCAGATCTTTGAGGACATTGGTCATCTGAAGCCCCTTGCCGAAATGGACCCCTAGCTTGCCCATTCGCACCTCATCCCATAACCGAAGCGAGGCAAAATATCCCAAGATCATCCGGGTCCAAAACTCCCCCACCACGCCGGCCACATAATAACAGTATTGATCCAACTCACGTCCTGAGGGCAGGGGCACAGGCACCCCAGAACCCCCTGCAGCAAAATAGGTTAAATCCATCTCCATCCCCTGGGTCAGTGTGCTGACCAAGTGACGGATCCGATCTTGATCCGACGAGGAGAAACTCTCAAAAATCCGAAAGCAGTCCGCCAATCTGGACAGGAGCACTCTTTCTGCAGGATTTCCCTGGTGCTGAACTAAACTATTTTGTATCTGGGCAACGGCCTGCCAGGAAATCATGCCCGCCTGGAACTGCTCTCTGTAGAGATAAAGGTATTTGAGCCGTTCCGTGGATGGGATCAGATCGGTATCCGCAATGGTGTCGGCCGCACGGCAGAAGAGGTAGGCCAGACCCAGTTGATCTCTCACCCGGGCAGGGACCACCCAGAGAGTCAGATAGAACGAGCGAGACACCCCCTTGAGAATTCCCTGAAGGAGTGATCTTTTCTCTGGTTCTGTCATGGTGGGCCTTATTGTGATCAATTAGAAGCAAAAAGTCAAAGGATGGCGCATTTTCTTTACTTGTCTTTTAGCCTTTGCTAGAATAACTTTAAGATTAGATCATGAACTCTCTAGCAGAGAAGATTCGCCAATTTGCCCAGGGGATCGGCTTTGACCTGGTAGGTTTCACACCTGCCGATTCATTGCCTCAGGATGAACAGGCCCTGCGGGCATGGCTTTCGGCAGGCTATGCTGGTGAAATGGGTTACATGGCCAGAGACCCTTCCCGCCGGTCCAATCCCAAACAGATCCTGCCGGAGGCCAAGACCATCATCTGTCTGGCCTTAAACTATTATCCGGGGGACCACCCCCTGACCAGTAACCAGAGACCCTTAACTGGTAACTGGGAATCAGCCACTGATCACTTAAAAGGCAAAAACTCTCGATACGCTTGGGGAAAAGACTATCATCACGTTATAGAGGAGAAACTGAACCTGCTGGAAGCGTTTCTGCGGGATGAGGTAGACCCATCGCTAAAAATCAAACGGTATGTCGACTATGGACCGATTCTGGAGCGGGCCTATGCCAGCCGAGCGGGGCTGGGCTTCATTGGTAAAAATACCATGCTCATCACCCATGAATTTGGATCCTGGGTATTCCTGGCCGAGTTGATCACCAATTTGGAGTTGGAAGATGACCAAACGTCATCAAGTCATAATAGGTCTTTCTCTCAATGCGGAAGCTGCACACTTTGTATCGACGCCTGTCCAACGGGGGCCATTATCGCTCCGTTTAAACTGGATGCGCGCCGGTGCATTTCCTACCTGACTATTGAAAACAAAGGTGAAATCCCAATCTCTCTCCAGGCCCAGATGGAGAACTGGATCTTCGGGTGTGATATCTGCCAGGAGGTGTGTCCCTATAATCAGACGGTGCCGACGACTAAAAGCTCAGACTTGGCCAAAGGAGCCGGCCCTTGGTTGGATATCAGTGTGGCCCTCAGTATAACAGAAGAGACATTCAAGACCCGTTTTCAGGACACTCCTTTGCTTCGCTCAAAACATAGAGGGATTCAGAGAAATGCAAAGGTGGTGGCAAAGAATTTTCTTACACTTGCAGAAGAGAGCGGCAGGATTCCATCATGACATCGCAGTCTAAACGAATGAGGATCACCCACATCATTCCTCAGATGGTAGAGGAGATCCGAAGTTTCCAATTAGGGCCAATCCTGCCTCATACCTTAAAGGATTTTGCCTTCATCCCAGGACAGTTCGTTCAGATATCCACCCATCCTGGAGAGTCATCTTATTTTGCCATCGCCTCGGCTCCTGAGGATCACGATAGCCTTGAATTTTTGATTAAAAGAGGCAAGGGAACATCCAAGACGATATTTGATCTGGACATAGGATGCGAGGTAGATGTCATCGGTCCTCAGGGAAAGGGCTTCCCCATTGACGACCATAAAGGGAAGAATTTGCTACTGATCGGTGTGGGAACAGGCATTGCCCCTCTGCGATCCGCCCTCCGATCTGCGCTCACCAGGAGGCAAGACTTTGGGGATCTGACCTTTGTGTATGGAGTTCTGACCCCTCAGCATTTCTGTTACATGGACGACTTACACCACTGGAACCGTAATAGCGTGCAGGTCCATTTGACCGTCACCTTCCCGGAAGGCACGTCCTGGATAGGCCACTCCGGATTTGTCCAGGATGTCCTCAAGAAGATCAGACCCCGCCCTCTCAATACGGTTGCCCTGCTGGTGGGGATGAACGAGATGATCCAGGAGAACACCCAGCTCTTGCTCGAAATGGGTTTCTCATCAGAGGACATCCTACTGAACTATTAATAAGTGGGGGCCCGTGCGCCAACACAAACTAAAAGGTGCTCCGATGCCCCCACACCCCGCGGCAGCCCCAGGCAAAGCCTGATGGCTGCCTTATATATTACATGAAGAAACCAAAGGCCATACTGTTTGATCTATGTGATACCTTGTTTTTGTTTGATTTCCAGAAACTCCCTACGGTCCTGGTCAACGGGCAGGAGATTAGATCCACTACGGAGCTGGTGTATCGGATTCTGGCCCTTCACACATCCGTATCTTTTGAGGTGTTTTACACCGCCTTTGTGGATGCCACCCAGGAGATCGTCCGTGAGCGCGAGAGGAATCACCACGAGGTCACCTCCTTGGAAAGATTCCACAAGGTTCTGCACCGCCTAGATCTGGCACCTGACCGGATTCCAGCTTCCACTTTGATGCAGGCAGTCCTCACTCACATGAATACCCTGGCATCAGCCCTACTCCTGCCACCCTCTCATCGGACCCTGGTGGAGAAAATCAGAGGGAGATACCGGATAGGCATCATCACAAACTTTGATCACTCCCCCACCGTGCATCAACTTCTTCACCGAGAAGGCATGGAGACTTTCTTTGAGCCGGTGGTGATTTCCGCAGATGTGGGGTGGAGGAAACCCAAGCAAGAGATCTTTCAGAAGGCTTTAGATCTGCTGGAGCTTAAAGCTGAAGACACCATCTTTGTGGGAAATGACCTGAAGATCGATGTGGGGGGAGCAAACGCTATCGGGATCCCCTCCTTCTGGTTCAACAGACACAGTGAGACTGTGCCTCCACACCTGCCGATACCACACCATACCCTGTCCCGCCTGGAAGAACTCGAAAAAATTCTTTGAAAAAGTGAGGATCAGGCTTTGCCTGGACCCGTTGCAATTAGAAAGCGCAACGGGTACCCCACGCGGGGCGTGGGGGCATCGGAGCACCTTGATTCTTGTGTAGGCACACGGGCCCCCACATCAAGATGGATAAGAAACCCCCGTGACTTCTACCCTCTCCAAGGCCAGCTTGACCAGCCCATGGACATCCAGCCGTTGTTCGGCCTTTTTGGCATCATCCAGACTACACTTGACCACGGGATGTTTGGGAACAAAAAGTTGGCAGCAATCCTGGTCCGGAATGATGGAGATCTCATAGGTTCCAGTCCCCTTCGCCTGTTGAATAATCTCTTCTTTATCCATGCCGATCAGGGGGCGCAGAATGGGCAGACTGGATGCCTCCTGAATCACGGAAATATTTTCCAGGGTCTGGGAGGCCACCTGTCCTAGGCTCTCCCCTGTCACCAGGGCCATGGCGTGGTTTTGTCTAGCGATCACTTCAGCAATGCGCATCATGAGGCGTCGATACAGGATGACTCGCAGGGGAGCAGGGGTACTCAAAACCACCTGCCGCTGCAACTCCCCAAAGGGAACTAAATATAATTTTGAGACATACTGATACTGTGCCAGCAACTTGATCAAGTCTCGGGTTTTTTCCTGAGAGGCACGGCTGAGAAAGGGATGACTGTGAAAATGGACGAAGACCGGATCGGCACCCCTTCTCATCATGCGATAGGCTGCCACCGGAGAATCGATTCCTCCAGAGAGAAGACAGACCACCCTGCCGCTCACGCCCACTGGTAATCCGCCCGGACCAGGTAGTTTTTCAAAGTAGCAAAAGGCCTCCCGGGTGAGGACTTCGATATGGATGGTTAATTCTGCATTGTCCAGGTCTACCCGCGACCCCGTCGCCTGTTTGACCCAGGTTCCCACCACTTCATTGATCTGCACCGAATTCATTGGAAATTCCTTATCACCCCGCCTGGCCCGGATCCGAAAACTGCTAAAGGTTTTTTCCTGAATCAATTGACTTATCATCTTCTTTATTATCTCAATGTCCAGAGGCATTTTGTGGGCAGGCGAAAAATTGGCTACTCCAAAAACTTTTCCCAGCCGCTGTTTAATTTCCGTCTTTTGGGCATTCTGATCTAGTTCTAAGATAATCCGCCCGGGCTGCCGCAGGGCCTGCTGGACACCCAGTCCCCGCGTGGCGGAAAGGAGATTTTTCACCAACTGCCGAATGAAAAATGGGCGATTCTTTCCTTTGAGGGCAAGCTCGTGATAGTGAACCACCACGCTGTTCATAGTTATGCGAGGGCCTTAGTGTTTAGTCCTAATGATTCTAGCACAGGTAAAGGGCAAAGGATATCTAAACGATAGGCTCTAAGGGCACGCTTCAGGGCTGGCTAAAGTCAGCAAGGACTATTTCTACACTAACTCGCTAATGAGAGGAGAATTGGCGGGGGGGAAAGAATACTGTGTAAGCTCTTCTGGAGTGACCCAGCGAAAGTTCTGGCATCCTATGGGCTTGATCTCACCACTCTGGATGGAGCAGTTGTAAAAATACAGTGCGACTGGACTGTGAGAATACGGATAGATCGCTTCACAGAATAAATCCTGGACAGCGACGTCCACCCCGAGTTCTTCCTTCATCTCACGCCGCAGGCAGTCTTCAAGGGTTTCACCAGGAAGCCGTTTACCTCCTGGAAATTCCCACAGACCCCCGAACATCACATCATGATTTCGTTTTGTGATTAAGTAACGACCGTTCTGACTGATGATGGCCGCAGCCACTTCCACAACCAAGATAGACCTCCGTTACCAGTGACCCATTTCCAGTAGCCAGTCTCCAAAGATCAGTGATGACAGGCCAGCAATTGTTTACTGGCCTCTGGCAGCTGGATACTGGCGACTATAATCTAGCAAGGGCCTGTTTTGCATCAACCGCCGCTTCGCCTTCAGGGGCTCGACTGAGATACTCTTCCAATCTGCGTTTAGCCTCCTTTCTGTTCCCCATTCTCAGATACATCTTGCCTATTTGGTAAATTGCCATGGAGAAGTTTGGATTAAGCTTGAGAGTCTGTTCAAATTTCTCCACAGCCTCCGAATACTGCCCTTCTTCGCTTAAGACTATCCCCATGTTATAGTGAGCACTAAAAAATACAGGGAACACCTGTAAAACCTGTTGGTAGGCCTCGATGGCCTCCTTCCTCATGCCTTTGTTTTGGTAGGCATTGGCTAATTGAAAATAGATCATAAACTGTCCATTGTCCGTCCCCAGGGCCTTTTTTAAAAACCGAATGGCCTCGTCATACCGGTTCTGTCGGTTGTAGATCTCTGCAATCTTGGTGTTGACATTGGCTGTATAGGGATTTAAGGTCGCCGCTTTTTGATAAGACTGCAGGGCCTCTTCGTCTCGCTCCATCATCGCGTAGACGTTACCCAGCTCATAAAACCCAATCGCTAACTCGGGATTGAGCTGGACGGCTTGTTCAAATTCCTTCTTGGCCTCTTCCCTCTCACCCATCCGCTTTAGAATAACCCCTTTCTGGAAATGGGCCATGAAAAAGCTAGGACTGAATTTTAAAACCTTATCAAGCTCTTTTAAAGCCTTGTCCATGTCCTCCATTTCAAAATAGGTACTGGCCAGTTGGTAATGAATGAAGGGTCCATCCATACCCTTGGACAATGCAGCCTTATAGGTCTCAATGGTTTTACTGTACATCCTTTTCTTGATATATGCAGAAGCGAGATGCTCATAGGCCTGTTCCAGCTTAGCATCAATCTCTCGTGCTTTGTCGAATGCTTGAATGGCCGAATCCCAGTCTTCCTGAACCTCATAAAGAATGCCCAGTTGCATATATATCTCAGGATCGGATGGGTTGAGTTCAACCGCCTTTTTGAGTTCCTGGACGGCCTTTTTATAATCTCCAACCTCTTTATAGGCTCCGCCCAAGGCTTGGTGGACAATGGGAGACTGAGGATCTCGCTCCGCTGCCTTTTGATAGAATTCAAGTGCCTTGCGATACTGTCCTTTCTGTTGGGCCGCTTCACCTTTTTTGAGCAACTGATCGGTTTCCTGATCTGCAAAAGCCGGTAAGCTAACCATCCAAAACAGCACAGCCCACATCCCCAGGAGACCCATCCATCCACGATTAGGATAATAATGTGTCATCGCTACCTCCAGTCCTTTCTCTCATCAACAATGGTATAGATTTGGCCGTGAGTTCCAAACCTATGACTTTATGCGCTGGGCCCACTCATAAACGGACTCCAGGAGATTACGCACCGAGAGCATTCCAGTCGGCTTCCCTGCCTGGGTCACTAAGAGATGACGGATATGGTGCTCTCCCATCACTTGGTGCGCCGTGTCCAGGGATTCATCTTCATCGATGGAATGCACAGGATAGCTCATGAGTTCCTCGACCTTGGTGGAGCCAAGATCTATATCCTGTGCCAGTGCGCGCCTGACAATGTCCGTTTCGGTAATGATACCCACCACTTCGCTGTCCTTGGTAACCAGCAGGCTGCCCACATCCTCAGAGGCCATTTGCTTGGCCACAAACTTAAGGTCCATCCGATGATCGATGGTCGTTAGACGCTGGCTCATGACCTTCTTAACAGGAACCCGTGGGATCATAGACCCACTCCTCCCAGGTAAACAGGTATACAGGTTATAATTATAGCAGCTTTTTAAAAACCTGCCTGGTGGGGTAATAGTTACCGGCCAGTCGCAAGTGACCCGTAAAAGAGACGGGGACCTGACCACTAGAGACGGGTCACTGTGATTCGCATTGCTGGATTCTGGACACCACAAGATCCACCAGCTTGGCATGAACCCCCAAACAAGGGGCAACGGTTAGAGAAAAATCGGGATGGGATGCCTTGAAGGCTCCGACGGCATGATGAATTCTACCCAGAACAATTCCATGAAAGAGCAGGCAGGGCAAAATCAAGATTCCCTTTGCCCCGCTGGACCGGCAGGTCTCCAGTCCTTCCGGAACGGAGGGCCTCGACCGATCCACAAAACTAGTCGTCATGAAATGGCAGCGAAATTGACCCCTTAGGAATTTTCCCACTTCCTCCAGTTCTTGAGCCGCTGAGACATCTGGGGATCCCCGCCCCACCAGGAGAAGGGCCATAGACTGTAACTGCTCTGGGCTGATCGCTTCCCACAGCCTCTCCAGCAGAACCTCTCGTACAGGCTGCCCCATTCCCAGTGGACGTCCATATAGAATGGAAACATGGGGATATTTGGCCCTGGCCTCATTGAGCTCTACTGGAAGGTCTTCTTTGACGTGGCTGGCATCGCTCAGGAAGACGGGAATGGCCAGGATCCTCTCCGCCCCTGTCTCGATACAGGAGTGGATACCCTGTAAAACCAGGGGATCACACAACTCCAGAAATGCAGCTCGGACCTTGACCGATCCCGTACGTTGCTGGACAAGATCGGTCAGACGAAAGAATTGTGCCTGACCCTCAGGATCCCGGCTGCCATGGCCCAGGAGCAGCACAACCTTATTCATTATTCACAACCATAGATCCACATCAATGAGAGTGCGGGACATTGGGATTGGGTGCCATCAAGACCAGGAGGACCAGGCGCTGGCTTCCATGATTGGTTACACCATGTTCAACCCCAGCAGGGGCCAGGGTGATGTGGTGCTCGTTCAGCTCCTTTTCCTCTCCCCCGATTTTGAACATCCCTTTTCCCTGAAGTACATAATAGACCTTATCGGACTCGTGGTGGGCATGGGGCTTTTGAGTCTGCCCCGGCTCAAAACAGTAAAGATCACAAAAGAGATAATGGGTATCAATGAGACCAATTTTCTTCATCTTGTCAGACGAGAAGGCCATCATTTGCAGCACATTCTGATATTTCATCTTTACCTCACTCGTTTGAAGAACCCCGCCTCCATAGGCGGGGATTCTTCGACACCAGTGGAGAAACCAGCATTCTTATTCGCTCGCTAACCCCTCCTTTACAGGTGGGGACTGCGCTCGCTATAGGTGTTCAACTCAATGCTCGGCCAAGGCCTCAAGATAGCGTTCGGCGTCTATAGCAGCCATACACCCCGTACCGGCGGCGGTCACGGCCTGGCGATACACATGATCCTGAACATCTCCTGCCGCAAAGACCCCTGGAACATTAGTCGCTGTCCCATTGCGGGTAATAATATATCCCCGCTCATCCAGTTCCAACTGCCCTACAAATAACTGGGTATTGGGGGAATGTCCAATGGCGATAAAGACCCCATCACATTTTTTCTCTTGAATCGCCTGGGTCTTCACATTCCTTATCCTTATCCCGGACACCACACCCACATCACCCCCCAAGATCTCCTCCACCACGCTATCCGTGATAAACTGGATCTTTTTGTTCTTGAAGGCCCGTTCCTGCATGATCTTGGAAGCGCGAAATTTATCCCGCCTATGTATCACAGTAACCCGGGTGGCAAATTTGGTTAGAAACAGCGCCTCTTCCATCGCGGTGTCTCCGCCACCTACCACCACCACCTCTTTGCCTTTAAAAAAATATCCGTCACAGGTCGCACAGGCCGACACCCCATGGCCCATGAGTTTTTCTTCGGAGAACAACCCCAGCAAATTGGCTGAGGCACCTGTGGCAATGATCAAAGCCTTTGTTTGGTATTCTGTCGCCTCATCCACCACTACCTGAAAGGGCGTTTTTTGAAGATCCACGGTTGTGACATCTCCCTGCACAAACTCAGTCCCGAATCGCTCCGCCTGCTTTTTCATCTCCGCGATTAACTGGGGACCCAGGATGCCCTTGGGAAAAGCCGGATAATTTTCCACATCCGTGGTAATCATCAACTGACCGCCGGCCTGGAGTCCTTCGATCAGCAGCGGCCTTAAATTTGCCCGGGCGGCATAGATCGCTGCGGTTAAACCCGCCGGTCCCGAACCTAGAATAATCAGTTCTCTCATTTTTTATCCAGAAAATTTAATTAAATCTTAGCATTAAAGACTTCACCAAATCAATACTCCCATCACACATGACTAGATTTTTTTATAGGGACCCTTGACAAAAGGCTTTTAAAAGCTTAACCTACGCACAATCTTATCAGGCTAAAGCTCCATAGAAGAGACTCAAAGAATCTTATTCTCGCACTGGCACGATCCTGCGGGTCAGCACGAGAATCAACTAGCAGAGCCGGATCGCGGCTTTGCGAGGCCGTGCTTCAGGCTTTGCCTGAGCACGGCGGGTGTGGGGCATGTGAGGATTCCGTTGCGAAGCGGAACCGGAGCGGCCCCACATCAGAAAGTTAGGCGCGGGGTGTGGGGGCATCGGAGCACCTTTTATTTTGTGTAGGCGCACGGGCCCCCACTTAAAATATCAGGAGGGGCAATGGCGATCTTAAGAAAAACCCCGTGGATGTTTATTTTTTTTATTCTTACGGGAGGACTGTTGGGAGGAGTCTTGGGAGAGATCCTAAAGGCTTTTTCATCTGAAGGGGTGATCAGGGGCCTTTTCCTCACAGGATTTAACCCGGGGATCAATCCTCCTTTTACACTGGACCTTCACCTCTTCAGCATCACCCTGGGCTTTACGATCCGGGTGAATCTCCTCACCCTTCTGGGGATGATCTTGGGAATCTATATCTACAAGCAAGCCTGATAAACAGTGGTCAGATACCAGCAATTCATGGAATCTTGAGAAACAATGACTGGGAACGGGTCACGGGTCACTGATCTCTATTTCCATCTCTTTGAGCTCTTTGATCCGATCCCGCAACTCTGCGGCCCGTTCAAATTCTAACCTGCGGGCCGCTTCCTGCATCTCCCGTTCAAGGCTCTGGATCAGGTTGGGGATTTCCTCCTTGGGAATGTAGGCCTCGCCTTTCTCGGCTGCAATAGGAACAGTGTAATAGTCCGCTTCATACATCGCATAAAGTCCCTCATGGATCTCCTTTTGGATAGTCTGAGGTGTGACCCGATGAATTTGGTTATACTCCATCTGGATCTTCCGCCGGCGGTTGGTTTCATCAATGGCCGACTTCATGGAGGCAGTCATGTGGTCGGCATACATGATGACCTCCCCATGGACATTTCTGGAGGCACGACCCGTGGTCTGAATCAAAGAGGTATGGGAGCGTAGATATCCTTCCTTGTCTGCATCCAGAATCGCTACTAGAGAAACTTCAGGAATATCCAGTCCCTCCCGCAGCAGATTGATTCCCACCAGTACATCAAACTTCCCTAATCTCAGGTCCCGAATGATCTCCACCCGCTCCAGCGTGTCGATCTCGGAGTGCAGATATCTCACCCGTAACCCTAATCCATGGTAGTATTCTGTAAGGTCTTCGGCCATACGCTTGGTAAGGGTGGTGACCAGGACCCGCTCATTTTGCTCCACTCGTCTCTTGATCTCGGAGAGCAGGTCATCCACCTGGCCCTTCGCAGGCTTGACCGTGATTTTAGGATCCATCAACCCCGTAGGTCGGATAATCTGCTCCACCACATATCCACTTGATTTCTCAAGCTCATAGGGCCCCGGCGTGGCCGAGACATACACCCCCTGTCGCACACATCGCTCAAACTCCTGGAAGGTCAGGGGTCGATTATCAAAGGCCGATGGTAAACGGAACCCATACTCCACGAGATTGACCTTTCTGGAGTGATCCCCAGCATGCATCCCTCCGATCTGGGGAATGGTGGCATGGCTCTCATCGATGATCAACAAATAATCCTTGGGGAAATAGTCCATCAGAGTTGGGGGAGGCTGGCCCGGCTTGCGTCCGGTGAGATGGCGAGAGTAGTTCTCTATTCCTTTACAGTATCCCACTTCACGGATCATCTCCAGGTCAAACAGGGTGCGCTGCTCAATCCGCTGGGCCTCGACCAACTGGCCCTGTTTTTTAAAAAAGCTGATCCGCTCACCCAGTTCCTCCTCGATGCTTGCCAGGGCACGTTCAAGGCGCTCCGGTGGAATCACATAATGGCTCCCGGGATAGATCGCGATCTTGGGAAGTCGTTTCAGTACCGACCCTCTCAGGGGATCAATCTCCGAGAGGGTCTCAACGGTATCCCCGAACAACTCCACTCGTATACTGCTGGCCTCAAAAGACGCCGGGAAGATTTCGATCACATCACCCCTTACTCGGAAGGTGCCTCGATGGAAGTCGATATCATTGCGCTGATATTGGATTTCTACCAGTTTTTTCAGGATCGCCTCCCGGTTAATGTCCATACCCTCTTGCAGGTAAAGAAGCATTCCATGATAAGCCTCGGGAGAACCCAGGCCATAAATGCAGGAAACAGAAGCTACAATGATCACATCATTTCGCTGCAAGAGAGCGCTGGTGGCTGAGTGCCTCATGCGATCGATGGCATCATTGATGGAGGTATCTTTCTCAATATAAGTATCCGTCTGGGGAATATAGGCCTCAGGCTGATAATAGTCGTAATAGCTCACAAAATACTCCACGGCATTTTCCGGAAAGAAAGACTTAAATTCCCTGTAAAGCTGAGCGGCCAGGGTTTTGTTGTGAACGATGACCAGGGTGCCTTTCTGGACCTGCTCAATAACCCTTGCCATCGTGAAGGTCTTCCCGCTTCCGGTGACTCCTAACAGGACCTGGTGCTTGGCCCCCAGATTGAGCTCCTCGACCAGTGCATGAATCGCCGTTTCTTGATCGCCCTTTGGACTAAATTCCGAGACCAGTTTAAATTCAGGCAAGTGCCCCTCCCTTGTTTTCCAAGATTATCCTACCATAATCGTATTCATTCCTCCATTGGAGGGGCTCGAGCCGGCCGGCCGGCAGGCTCGCCTTGCTCGCTGGATAGATTACCTACTCTCGGACCCACCTAGATTTTACTTGACACTCCATTTCAATAAAGGTTATAAAGGAGTTATAAGCGATTGGCTTAACTTGTGCATGACATATGGCATTAGACCCCCAAGAGTTGGCCCAATGGAGAATCATCCAAGAAGACCTGGCCAAAATCACCGGTTTATCCTTACTGACCTACGACACCAAAAAGGCGACGGTCCTAAGCGAAACCCTTTGCGAACCTAGTCAGGATAACCACATCTGCCATCTCCTACAGGAAAACTATCACCAGATGGCTCAATGTAATGCCCATTGTGGTAAACAGATCCATTTTGCCTCCCAGACCCAGCAGCCTTCCTTCTTTACCTGCTATGCAAACCTTAATGTTTTCGCCATTCCGGTGATTGTGAACCAGGACACAAAACTTGTGCTGTTGGGGGGAAAACGCTTTTCCTCCTATGAGGATTTTGCAAAATTTCGGGACTTTTCAGAGGAACTCAACATGGATCCACAGGAGTTGCTCAAAGAGGTCAAGGAGATCAGCTTCAGGGATCACGAATTCCTTAAAACCACTGCCAAATTGGTGCAGACCATCAGTTCTGTTCTCTTTGAGGGGCTGCATCATCGCGAGAAATTTGAGCTGACCTCCACCCGGCTCATGACCCTATTTAATCTTTGTACAGAACTCAAGGGCATTCATAATCCCAAAAACCTTTATCCGCTTGTGCTGAGCGCCCTAGGTGTACTTTTCAATATCGGAACGGCCTCTATACTTATCCGGGATCTCCAGGGGAAAAAATTCAGAACAGTTGAGTCCTTTGGTTCCAAGAAGTCCCTTCTCTCTCATTACCAGGCTTCAGACAAGGAAGGACTTTTTGGTGGGCTGGTGGAAAAAAAGCAACCGATTTCATGTAAGGTCGTCTTTGAACTGCTGAAGGCAGAGCTTCCCCCTGAAATTACTTCGGTTCATCTTATTCCCATCCTAAATGTCGATACGACAGTAGGAGCCTTGGCCGTTTTCGATACGTCTCTATCAGATGAGGAGGTTCATATCCTGGCCAATCTTTGTGAAGTGCTGGGTCTCATCCTGGAAAAGCAACAACTGCATCACCAGTTAAAAGACCGTCAGAAGGATCTGACTGTTATTAACGAGATCATTCAGGGTGTGACCTCTCCTCTGGAATCGGAGAAACTGTTCGATGCGATCTTGGGAAAATGCACGGAACTGCTGGAGGCAGAACAGGGCTCATTGCTCCTGTTTGATCCTGAGACTCAGGAATTGAGTGTGAAGGCCATTAAAGGACTCAATAAAAAGATTGTGGAGCTGATCAGGATCAAGCCGGGGGAGGGAATATCCGGGAGTGTTTTTGTGGATGAAGAACCGATGATTGTTCAGGACATCGAAACGGATCATCGGACATTACGGGAGGGGCATCCCCGCTACAAGACAAAATCCCTCATCAGTTTTCCCCTCAAATTGGACCGTGGGTCTATTGGGGTCTTAAACATCACCGATAAGATCTCAGGGGAAGCCTTCACCGAGGAAGATGCCCAGCTTTTGAGTACCATTGCCACCTATGCCGTGGTGGCCATCGAGCGATCGGAGTTCTACAGAAGATCTGAAGAACTCAAGAAGATTTCCATCACAGATTCTCTTACCGGGTTGCTGAACAGGCGGTACTTTCAGGAGAGGTTGGCTGAGGAGGTGGAGCGATCCAAGCGACATCGTTTGCCTCTTTCTTTGATCATCATGGATATCGACGATTTTAAGAGCTTCAATGATCGTCTGGGCCACCTGGCAGGGGATGAGGCACTTAAGACCACCGCCCGAATTCTCAGAAACAGCATCCGGGCCATCGACGTGGCCGCCAGATACGGTGGAGAGGAATTCACCGTGATTCTCCCTCAAACAACAAAACAGGATGCAACGATCATTGCCGAAAGATTCTGCCGGGAGATCGAAAACATCAGTTTCCGGGTAGAGACCTCACAACCCACGCCCACCAAGCTCACCGTCAGTGTCGGGCTGGCCAGTTGTCCAGAGGATGCCACCCAGTTGGATGACCTCATCAAACTGGCGGATACCGCCCTGTACGCAGCCAAGGCCCAGGGGAAAAATCGGGTGGTGGTGTACGAAAAGCAAGCCTGATCACGTAAACAGTCCGTCTACAAATGCCTCAGGACTGAATTCCAGTAGATCATCAGGACCTTCACCCACACCGATGTATCTCACCGGGATTTTTAGTTCTCCCACAATGGCTACCAGAATACCGCCCTTAGCTGTACCCTCCAGCTTGGCCATCACAATACCTGTCACTCCCAAAACCTCGTGAAACATCCGGGCCTGGGAGAGGGCATTCTGGCCCGTGGTGGCATCCAGGACTAATAATATCTCATGAGGGCTTCCCGGCAGGGCCTTGGACATCACCCTCTTAATCTTTTTGAGCTCCTCCATCAGGTTGGATTTTGTGTGGAGCCTCCCAGCCGTATCCACAATCAGGATTTCTGTCCCACGGGTCTTGGCTGCAACCACGGCATCAAATACCACAGCAGAGGGATCCGACCCCGGTTGCTGCATAATGACCTCACACTGGGTCTTCTGCGCCCAGATTCTTAGTTGTTCAATGGCGGCGGCCCGGAAGGTGTCTCCCGCTGCCAGTAGCACTTTTTTGCCCGATTCCCGAAATTGGGCCGAGAGCTTACCGATTGTGGTGGTCTTCCCCACTCCATTGACTCCCACCATCAGGATGGTATGGGGGATGGAATGACCACTGGAGCTTGCAGAATTATTGTTTCCCTGAAAAAGATTCAGAAATTCCTGCTTGAGGTAAGCCTTAAGGTGTGGCAAATCCACGGGGCCTTTATGACCCAATCCTGGCTTGAGGTTGGATTTAAGCCTGGCCAGAATCTGTTGAGTCGTCACGATGCCCAGGTCGGCACCGATCAAGATCTCTTCAACGGATTCTAAGAGCTCTGGTCCAGCGGGTCTTGAGCCAGAAAAAATCTGGACCAATCCTTGCTCTAAACCCTGCCGGGTTTTTGTCAGCCCTTTCTGGAATTTCTTTAAAATGTTCATTCGGACACCATCTGCAACAACTTTTTTTCTTTTCGCTTCATCGCTCTGGCATCGGCTACAGACTGCTCATGATCATAGCCCAGCAGATGCAGCAGGCCATGAATCATCAACAGGGTCATCTCCCGCTGTAAGGAATGGCCTTGCTGGAGTGCCTGTTTTCTGGCCGCCGGGACTGAGATCACCACGTCCCCCAGGAGAGAGTAACTTGTGTCCAGTTGCCAGATGCCAGTCATCTTTTTTTTGTTGCTAGACTCTCCCTTTCCCCGCATGGGAAAGGCTAGGACATCCGTGGACTGATCAAGCCCACGATACTGTCGGTTTAGGCGCCGCATCTCTGTATCACCGACCAGAACCAGACCCACCTCGGCCGAATACTCTCCCATTTCGCCCAGAAGCTTCTCCACCAGCTGAATCATTTGCCTGGATTGGATTTTCATCCTGTGATAACGGTCTTTGAACCAGATTTTCATTAGACGAAAGAAATCTCAGACTGGCATTATTTTATTTAACGACCGGGGGAATGGTGTTTATTGGGTTTGCCACTTCTGCCTTCATAACGCTCATAGGCCTTGATGATCTCCTGAACCAGCTTATGACGGATGACGTCTTTCTCTGTAAAATAGACAAACCGGATACCCGAAATATCGGACACGATCTCCTGAATTTCAACAAGACCTGAAATCCGCTCCGAGGGAAGATCCACTTGCGTAATGTCTCCAGTAATCACAATCTTGGAATTAAAACCCAAACGGGTTAGAAACATCTTCATTTGTTCGGAGGTAGCATTCTGGGCCTCATCCAGAATGATAAAGGATTCATTCAAGGTCCGGCCGCGCATGTAAGCGAGTGGAGCAATCTCAATTTCTCCCCTCTCGATCAGTCGGTTGGCCCGTTCCACCTCCATCATATCATAGAGGGCATCATACAGGGGGCGCAGATAGGGATTCACTTTGGCATACATATCCCCTGGAAGAAATCCCAGCTTCTCACCTGCTTCTACGGCCGGCCGGGCCAGGATGATTCGACTGATCTCCCGTTTCATCAGAGACCAAACGGCCATGGCCATGGCCAGATAGGTCTTGCCGGTTCCAGCCGGGCCGATTCCGACCACTACATCATACTTCTTGATCGCCTCCACATATTCCTTCTGGACAGGTGATTTAGGGGTGATTAATTTTTTCTTGGTAGAGATCGGAACGGCGTCCAGAAATAGCCCTTTTAAAGATTCACCGGGCTTATCCTGATAAGATCGAATTGCATAGTTCACGTCTTCAGGGTTGAGAAAAAAACCTTGCGAGACAAGCTCTACCAGGTCCGAAAAAAGTTGTTGGGCCTGTGAGACCTGGGGTTCATCTCCCTCGATGAGGATTTCTTCACCTCTTGCCTTCAGCCGAACTTCAAAGGCCTTCTCTATAAGCTTGAGATGCTGGTCATAACTGCCGAAGAGATTGGAGGTGTCAATCCCTTGCTTTAATCTGATTTTAGAGGAGACGGTTCGCTTCAAAAAGCTTTCCGTGGATAAAGGTTTTATGGACTGGACATCATACTGAAATTGTACCAAGCCCCCATTCTAATTTCAAGATTTTTACTTAAGGGGCAGTCTCTCAGGCCCACAGCCGGGGTCAGGACTTCAGGCTTGGGCCCCGTGCTAGTTTAATCGCTGGCTCATCGTCACCCCGCCCGTCGTAGCATTTATAGTCACTTGGTAAATGGTAACTCCTGTGGCGGCGTTTTGGATGCAGAGGGGACCCCCAGCAGTGGATGTCCCGTTGGGGTTATATGTGATATTCACAACAGGCGCACCACACCCAGCACCAGGTCCGATCGTCACTCCAACGGGAAGGGTCACAAAGTTCTTTGCTAGGACGGATGGAGGTACTGTCCAAATACTCCCTGTGGAGGCATTGCCCCTCAGCATGCCGTACGATCCGCCTGCGATAAACTGCACCTGATGCTGCCGATTACTGGAAATAGCCCGGTTCCTGGCGTCCCTGAGCATGGAGGCTACGTCCCGGCTGGCCTGCCTGAAAAACAGGCCTTGGCGCAACTGGATGATGGAGGGTGTTGCAATAGCCGCGATAATAATCATGATCGCCACAGCCACCATTAATTCGATTAGAGTAAACCCCCTTTTACCAGATATTGGCCGTACAAATCTCTGTCTATTTCCCGTCATTTGCTATTCCTCCCCTCCTTTTGAAAAGGTAACGGAGTGTGTGTATTTTTGTATAGCCTTTCCACCCTGGCCATCTTCTGCCACCACCTCAATGGGATGGGCTCCTGCTTGATCTCGTGAGATCTTCCATTCGATCCTCCCGGTTTCAGGATCGATCGTCATGCCGTGAGGTGCGGAGGCAAGGGAAAAGGTAATCGGATCACCATCCGGATCCACAGCAGTCGCTTGATAAATATAAGTCAAGGATTTAAAATCAGCGGGTGGGGTAGAGGTGATTTGGGGTGGTGCGTTGGGAATAGTAATAGGCCGTGGCTTCACAACCTCCCCCTCCCCTTCTTGATCATAGGGTGTCACATTCACCGAGACTTGGTCTCCCCGCTTAAACCGATCTCCACCCAGAACAGGATTATTGTCTAAAGGAGATTCCTCTCCATTAATCACCCACTGATACCGAAATTCCACCTCGTCGCCGTCGAGATCCACCGCCTTCGGGACGGCCGTGATATCCGTTCCCCGATACAACTGGTCGGGTGGGGTTAAGTGTACAGAAACGATCCGTGGACGGCTATTCTGCACGGTTGCCAATCCACTCATCTCGCCATTTTCGCTCAGGCCAGACTCTTGAACTCCAAACGAACCCTTATCTCCTTGAGATGGGTCATTTTCCTGTTTCACCGCTTCTGTATGGACAGCCCGTGGTTGAGCCGATACGGCCTTTTCGGTATTCATTTTGCCCTGCTGTTCACAGGCCAGGAGGTGTAGGCACAAGCCTACACCTCCTATCCACAACCATACCTTTAATCTGATCAATCCCATTTCTCCTTGCCGATGGCTCAAAGGATCCTTCTCCAGTATATTGGCACAGTGTTATCTTTGCCAGTTGGAGGGGGGATATAGAGAGCACCACCGGATCCTACTAATCCAGTCACATTGCCCTCGGCCGTGATAATCAAGACCACCCCAGACGGGATCCCACTTCCCATGGCCAGGCTTCGGTCACTGCGTTGGAGCACGTCTCCTGACTGGCCTTGCGCCCTGGTGTTGGTAATGGAACTATAGCTACTATCGTTGCTGGTGTCGGCATTATAGACCGCTTCTCCTGTCTTACTGTTCACCAGATAGACCCTGGCGACGCCTAAATTACCTGCCGCACAAGGATCTGTGGAGACGGACGAGTTGGGTGTATAGGTGGTGTAGTAGACGTCTACGAAGGCCAGCGCAGGGGCCAGAACTTTCTCACCAGAGTTTTGGTCCAGCTTGATGAACCAGCCATACTTGGTGTCCAGATCGGCCAAGATTGTAGCGATCTGGGCAGTCGTCGTGGTGCTGCCCTGGAGGTCATCTGTCGTGACATCCACCAACTCATGGACATTATCGGTGTGATCCTCCACCACCGTGGTGGTGTTTGAGGATCTATCCTTAATCGCATACATTCTGTCCACGATCGCTGTGTTTAAAGGATGCTCTCTGTCCCCCGATCCGAAGAAGAGCATCTCGTAGTTTGTCCCTGCACTGTCCACCTCAAAGGTGATGGAGGGCCGGTAGAAGATCTTCCTCCCATTATCAGAGGAGCCGCCAGCTCCAGGGTTGGCACTGAATATCTTTCGGCCGCTCCAGTTGGTCTGATTTGTATCCGAGACATCAAGCCTCCATATATTCCCGCCCATATCCCCCACATAAAGTCTGTCCGCATATCCATTGAAATCTCTATCTATCACAGTGAGGGCGCTGGGAATGGAGAAGGTCAGGCCAGAGTTGGTGGTGGAGGTAGTTGAGGCTCCATAGGTGTATCCCCACACCTTTCTGCCGCTATTGCTGAAGGATGGAACCCCGGCACTGTCCAGTGTGGCAATCTCTACGATGTACACCCCACGACCCTTCGGGCTGACCGGACTGGCCGTCCCTGTGCTGGTGACATTCCCCTCCCCGACATCGGTATGGGGACCACCTGCACCGGTAAAGGTCTGGGTCGCCCCAAAACGACCATCTTCATTGTTATTGTCGTAGCCAGCACCGATGATGGCCACCATCTTTGTCTGGGCACTTATCCTCATCTTTACAATGATCGGCTCAGACCAGCTTTCAGCCATTTCGGAATAATCCGTATTGACTCCGGAGGGGCTTTCGGTTGAGCTCAGCCGCCACAAATAGACAGGGGCTACGGGATCGGTTACGTCCAGGCCATAATAGAACCCACCGCCTCTTCTTTCTCCGAACATCAGAATGACCTTATCGCCAGACTCAATCGTTCCATTGTTATTGGCATCGTAGGTGTAGACCGAGGGTGAGGAGTCCACAAAATAGGTGTGGGTGTTACCCGTCAGTTGTCCCAGATTCGTCAGGAAGTCCTGGGGGATAAAGGCCCAGGCCTCGCTCCCATCACAATCCTTGAAGGCATGGAACATCCCGTCATTTCCCCCCACATAGATCATCGTCTTGTTGACGCTGCAGTTTGCCTCATTGCCGGAAGAGAAGCTGTAACTGGCATAGTTCACCACTAAAGGCTTGGAGTGGAGAATATCCCCCAGTATCCAGTCTCTTTTCTCAGTCGTATTTCCATCCGTATCATCGTCGTACGCATCAAAACCACGAACAAAGTTGATCAGATTGTTTTTCTCGGTACTTGTAGACACACCCAGGGTTGCTGGGATAATACCGGCATTGGTGGTGGCGAAGGAATTGCTGGCATTCGTCAGGTTTGCATTACCCAAATAGGTGTAGATATTCCTGGTCGCACTGCTCTGCTGGAGTAACTCTCCTGCACCTCCAACATCCACATCTCCCTCGTCCGGGGTTGCACTCCAGTAAGAAGTGGCACCAATCCGGAAGGATCCATTGATCGCTCCAGAGGGAAGGCCAGCACCGTCACGGTCATCCACACCATTGCCATCATTATCTACATAGTTTGCAAAGTCATTGTTTTTGTCCACCACGTTTCCTTCGTTATCAATCCCATATTTTTTGAGATTCCCTAGCCAGAAGGCATTTCCTCCTTGGGGTTTAAAGAAACCCAGATAGACACGGCTGCCGCTGTAGGTCCGGTTCTCGGGGCTGACCGGCACCACTGGTGCCACAAAGGAGGTGTCCACCACAAAGATCTGGCCCAGGATCTGACCAAGGGCACTACTCAGTGCCTGTGAACTACCCGCCAAAAAGTTCTGTCCGCCTCCAAGTGAGGCTGTCTCATTTAAAAGCTCCACGGCGTCGTCATTAGCTCCAACATCTCCGAATCCTATGGTGTAGGTGATCACATTCTGTGTCCCAGAATAGGCCGTTGACATGTCATTATCATGCAGATACTTGGCCACATCGTCTAAATAGTCGGATCCTTGATCGGGGTATGATTTAGACGGATCATTGGCTGGTTCATGCCCATCCGCGTTACAGTCCCCGTTGTTACAGATCGTCCTCAGGACATTGTCTCTGTCCTGTGTAGACATTCCGTCCGTGACCAGTACCACATAGTTTTTTTGGCAGGATGCCTGAATGGGAGAAGTATAGGTAATGCTTCCATTTTGAGACGGGAATGCTGTTGCTGCTCCACTATAGTAGCGCATTCCCTCAAAAAGAAATTCTGCCAGTGGCGTCCATGTAAAGGCACTGATCGAATTGACCGCGTCTATAAGTTTTTCACGATTGGTGGTGGTTCCGCTAAAGATGGCGTCCATATCTTTAATTTCGGTGGTGTAACCATTATAAGTCACCAAATGCCCACCCTGATCCGTGTTAAAGACCATCAGGCCGAATCTCACACCGGAGGTGCTGTTAAGCAGGTTCACCACCTCCTCCTTTGCAATGTCAATCTTGGGCCTGTCGGCGCCTGGACCAAATGTCCAATTGATCCAGTTGCCCAGGGCATAATTTCCGCTTCCACTGGTATTACAGCTTCCACTCGTATTCAACCGGCGACTGGAGCTGTTCCACCGACCCGTGGTGAGCAAACTATTTCTAGGATTCGTGGAGCCTGTACAAGAGGTCGTCACAGTGCTCACATTGGTTACGTGGGACACCCAATCACCATTACAGTTTCCGCCTGAAAAGCTCGTACAGCGATAAACCGTATTCGTCTGACACGCCGAGGTCCCACTACTTCCACAGACATTCTCGATGGGATAAGTCGTGGCAGCCACATAGGAAGGACCGGGTACGGTGTCATTCATACTTCCAGAATTATCCAGGAGAATCAGGATATTGGGCTCCACATTCGATGGATTTCCGCTATAGATCGAGGTGTCACCGACATACTGGTCTAAGGCCAGTATTTCCGGTGGGTAGAGGCCTACCGTCAAGACCGCAATCAGAATGGTTAATATGGTCGTTTTGATCTTCATGTCATTGCCTCCTTTGACCCTCAGCGGATATCATCCACCCTTGGATCATTCTGCTACTCCGTTTCTCCTTCCGTATCAGTCGTGTTCATATTCTCCTGAAACTGAAAATTGAGGAAATTACCTACGGCCCAGTCTGATGCCTCGCCACTGCCCTCACAGGAACCGTCCTGGTTTAAATTTCCTTTCCATAACCCACGCTCGCCCAGCTTGGCCTTTGCTTCGAAACAGTTCACATCCTTAAGATGCGCTGGATGGCTGCGAACCTTCCAAGCACCTGTACTTAGATTTTTTCTGTAAAGCTGGTCCGCTTCATATTTGCCGGGATAACTCACCATGGGATTATATGGAGCATCCACTGTGGTTTCCTTTTTAGAATTGTCGGCTACCACCAAGATAGTGGATGTTTCAGCTCTCATGGCTGCCCTATCAATATGGGTATCGGCGAAGGATGTATGATCATCGATTGCCAAGGCGGGTACTGTAAACAAGACTACCGCAAGCCCTGCCAACCAGGTAGATGCCACTGTATAATGTCCTCTATTCCACTGACGGTTGCTTTTGTGATGACCTTTCATGTTCCCCTCCTGTATTTGGCATTCCATTTCGTTCACTCCCTTAAGACCCAGCCTTTGGCATAATCTTTGCGATCTGAGACTCAATCCTCGCCTGAGAATTATTAGGACCGACACCGGTGGAGGTCACTGCAAAGTAGTTGGCCTGGAAATAGGTCGGGTCCATACCGGAACCCGCCGGAACAGCACCGCTCACGATGAAATTAACCCTCACATCTGCCGTATTCGTCCCAACCGCAACCGCATTATCATTAGGATCAGTACCTGAACCTGTGCCTGGGTTAGGCCAAGAGCCAGTCCCGATACCGGTATAGATCGCCGAATTTGTTTCAGCGAAGGTGGTACCTGAATCAGCCACATTTAAGGCCGTATCGGCATTTCTGTAATTACCCGAAATATGGAGCTCGGTCATGGATGTGGACGTGGCAAATGCGCCCAGGACACTTAATAAAAGCAGCATCCAGAGAGCGAGAATCAGGACGACCCCCTTCTCATTGCCCATCATAAGATTGCTTGAGTCTTGCGTTGAAGATCGCATCGCTCCCTCCATTAGTTTCTGCGGCTTTGGTTTCTTAGGCCTGCATCCGAAACCAGTGACCTCGGCCGGGCAAAATTCCCCGTATAGGCTGTGGTCGTTACCCTCTGACCCGTGAGGGCGATTCGCATTCCGCGGATTTGGCTAAGATCTGTAGGCGCAGACACCTGGGTTCCATTATTCAGTTGGTACGTGAACTGAAGATCAGTGATGTTCGTGGCAATGATCTGGGCTCCAGTGCCGTCATTTGCAGTTCTTTGAAGGCAGGTCTGGCCTGCCGGGCAGCCCGCCACTCCACCCACCAAGACATAGGTAATGTTATTGGGAAAAGGACCTAGCCCTGTTCTCACAACCATGTCTCCGGGCTTAATCGAGCCGCTCCCCGCAGCAACTGCCCTAAGGGTCAGACAAGGTGCAGCAAAGCCCACCGCACAGACCGGATCTCCAGTTGTGTTTGCGACCGTCACGTCGAATGTGGTGGGTATCACCAGGTTATCGTCCTGTGCTCCAACGATGACAACCCTGTCTCCCACCCCCAATGTTTCAATGCTGTTCACTGAAAGATCCACCGTCCCGCCAGCCGCCAAGACAACGTCCTGCGTAGCGGAAGTGTTACGTGCCACCGTCGCCGCGGCAGAGGCCGTGTTCAATACCAGAGTATCAGTGACCACAGGTGCTGCATTACCATCAGTCCCCCCAATCCCTGCACTATCGCCAACTGCATTAATCGGATTTATACCAGATGTGACCAAAAAACCGGCCATCCGAATATCATCCGTGAGGCGTTGCATGCCGACCCGGAGATTCTGTTGCACCTCAACCGACTCTTCTTGAGTGTAGGCCGACCGTTGATGGGTCTGGTACAGAGAAAATACCGCCGCCATGAAAACGGCCACCATTCCCAGCACCATCAGTAGTTCAATCAAGGTAAATCCTGCAGCGCCAGACCTTGTTTTTTTCACCATTGTTGGCTTCATGATGTCCTCTTAAAACCGGTTACAACCAAGGGAGTTCCCAATGGAGTTCCGGGGCCAGTTAGGCTGATCGCCACTGTTGCTACATTGATGACGGGAACGTTTGGTGTTATGCTCAACGCCGCAGTGTAAGTGCCTCCGTTGACTGTAAGAGTTGCCGCAGCCGTTGCCAGATCCAGATCAAAGGGGGCAGCTACCGTCACCGTATCAAAGAGTGCATTGTCACTGGGTAGGGCCATGACGCTTTCCAACGCCCCCTGTGCCACAGCAGTGGCCGCTGTGTGTCTCTGTGCAAAGGAGTTGCCAGCCGTCGCATTGGTCTGCATGCTGGCTACTGCTAGGAGGCCAATGGCAAAAATGGCCACGGCTATTAGTACTTCCAGTAGTGTAAAGCCTTTGTCAGTATGTCTTGATTGTTTACTCATATTCACGGCTCACCTCACGCTTCGCCCTAATAATGCAACGGCCATGCCAGAGGGAAGAGGTTGTTGGACACTGCCCAGAAACACTTATTTTTAAATGGGTTAGAGAATATCCCGGGAGAGATGAAAGAGGGTCAAGCAGCTTAAGGATTGGGTAATTAAGAGGCAGCTATGTAACGCGCTACATAATGGATCATTCGAATGTGGGGGCCCGTGGGCCTACACAAAATGAAAGGTGCTCCGATGCCCCCAGACGATTCGTTATGGGGGCCTGCTCTGCTTCGCTCGCAATGCCCCCATGCCCCAGCCAGTCACCGGCCGAGCCAGATGCCTGGCTCCGCGCTCGGGCTGGCAAAGCCAGACCCTCGCTTTATTCATACGTCTCATGCCAGCTCCCTTTCATCGGGAGCAGGCGTGGCCCCTTCTGAACCAACTGGACCGTTAAGGATTTTTGTACACCTCTTGCCGTTTTAGCGGTGCTTTCCAAGGTTCCAATAGCTCCCGGAAGAAGGGGACTATAAAGTTTAAGGGTTAATGTATCACCAGCAAAACCAAGACTTTTCCATAAAGAGGCCCAGTTAGAATCCCAAATCTCTGGATTCAGGGATATACCGAGATGGATGCCCAGGGTGACTGGATCTCCGGAAAACTGGCTAGATGGAGAACCCTCAGCCTGTGTATATCTTGGCGTGAAAAGATTCTGGGCAGGGTGAGGAGCAGACTCTGGATGTTCCAGCCAGTAAAACATGAGATGAAGACCGGCCTCAGCCAGATATAGAGCCTTTATTTCCTGCTGCTGGTAAGAAGCAGCCTTCATCTCCATCTGTGCAATACTTAAGGTCACTCCTCCAAGGAGGGTCAGCAAAAGAAGGGCAAAAAGGCAGACCAAAAGAGCAGTCCCTCGTGTGTTTTGAATGGTCATCGATTCCTCATCGTCACAGATGTTTCTAAAGTGCTCATGCGCTTCGACCATGGCTGGCTATTACCGTTTAGGGTGAGTTGGATTAGAATCCTGTGGCCAAGATCTCGAAAGGTCACTGCCTCCACCCCCTCGGCTAATACATCCGTTCCGCCGTCGATTCTTCGCATCAGCCTTTTTTTATCAGGATCAAGAAAGTAATGAAGCTCGTTGATCACATGGATCGAACTGCCGACTGGGAAAGGCCTTCTAATGGAATCACCCAGGGCTAACCGGATTCGTCCAGAGGTCCCTGGAGAAGCCAACTTGTGACACTCCACATCAAGGACTGCAGGTATTTCAACCTGTTCACTTTCTGAAGACAGATGGTAGATATAGATCGTGTCATTTCTGTCAAACTCCTGGCCTTGACTCATGGTCAGACCATTCCCTTGAATATGGGGATCGTCTGGAATGAACAGCTCTGTGTCACCCGGTAAAGCCTCTCTGCTCAGTTCGGACTGCACTCCATAAAGATTGGAAAGAAACCGTATAGATTGCTCATTCACCAACTCATAAAACCTGGATAAGGCCAAAGGGTGACAGGACTGAGCACTCCCAAAGTCTGCGGGATGAGCGGTCAGTAGACCGTAGCCGGCCCATCTGAATTCTCTAGCCAAGGTAGACAAGGCAATTCGCCCATTTTGTTGGCGATCCGCCAGGGATTGTTGAAATCGGTAGTTGTTAAGGTGGATCAAAAGCAACTGATAAATCCCTGTAGCCACTATCCCCAGGATCCCCATTGAAAAGAGCAGTTCTATAAGGGTCATTCCTCTCTGAGAGGCGAAGCTTACTTTCACTTTTTTAATCCTCATTCTTCACCAAAATCGGTGCGAAGCGTTACAAACTTCACTGATTTAATCTGGCCGCCTGAAGCTCTCCAGATGGCCTGAACGGTGAGTACACTCAATCCGGCCATCGGCCTGTCTTTTTCAACTGACCAACTTAACTGGATCGGGCCATGATTTTCCCGATCGGTATGAAGCAGGTCGGCCGGATCCTGATCGTTTGGTGTGAATATGATGTGATGGTAAGGGAGGTCCTTTAGCTGCTCCAGCTTCTCCTGAGCCAGAAGAACCGCCTTGGTGCGGTCGCTGCCGGACTGCAATGCCTGGGTTGAAACTCCAAACATCCCAGTAATAGCTAATAATCCAAAAGAGAAAAGCGTCAAGGCCAGGATCACTTCTATAAATGTAAAGCCTTTCATCCCTGATCCGCTGATAAGCGGCCATCTGCTGCGTTGTCGCTGTGAACCCCCATCCTCACGTACAACCCAGTACGCTCCGGTGCGGGTCCTTGCTCCGCCTTGCATCTGACCCCTTCTCAACGTCCAGGGTATTTGTTGTCTTGCATTTCTACCTGTAGATGTTGCCTTCATCGCCAGCCACTCCCCGTCCAACTGTAAAGCCTCACATGGCCAGAGACCGTCACCGTAATCGCATGGGTCCTCTGACCTTGGGAATCCTCCGTGAGATAAATGGCCCCGGTCCTTGTCCCTAAGCCTCCATTGGGCATGAACATCAGCCGGTTATCCCGGAAAGTGATTCCGTCTGGCTCGATGTTTTCCTCCGGATCACTAGGAGGCCCCTTGACCCCTGGGGCAGCCCCGAACCGAACAGACGCCGGCAACTTTACTTGACGGACAAGTCTTCCCCTAGGATCTTCACCTGTACCCGTGCCAATCATCCAGACGGAATATCCCCTCTGGTCAGGATCAAAATTGACCCTATGTCGATGACGGGTGGTCAGGGCCTGTTGCTGAACTGTTCTGAGATCGGAAAGCAACATCCTGGATGCACCCTGGACTTGATAATGTGCCAGCAGGGCCTTGTGGCCCTCCAAGGCCAGGATGCCCAGAATCCCAACGATCGCCAACACGATCATTAACTCGATCAGTGTAAAAGCCCGCTCATTTAGAAAGGACATGCTAAAGCGCTATTACAAATTTGGGGCCAGGATAGATAGTGACAAAGGGAGATGGAGTCTTTTCCCCAAAAGGCGTTGAAATCTTAAGTGTTTTTTGAAGCAGCGAAAAGGTTTAAAGAGGGTATCTAAGAGGACGGGGTACTCTATCTCTGTGAATGATTATTCAGAGGGGTGCCTTTCTGTTCAGCCTTATCTTTATCCAGGCCATATTCTTTAACCTTTGTCAGGAGCGTCTTATAACTAACCTGAAGGATCTCAGCTGCTCGGCTCTTGTTTCCACTTGTTTCCTGAAGAACCTTTCGGATCAGCCGGCTCTCGGCAATCTTGGCCGCTGCCGTACTCACCTCCTGGAGAGTCCCACTGATGGGTAGTTCCTTGACAATGACGTCACTCAGGCTCCTTGGACGTATCCCAAGATGCTCAGGCAGGATCACATTTCCATCGCTCAGAATCACCGCCCGTTCGATACAGTTTTGAAGCTCTCTCACATTACCCGTCCAGACGTGGTTCAGCAGGATCTCCATGGCCTCTGAAGAAGCGGTTTTACTATCTTTTTTGAGTTCTTTACAATAATGGGAGATAAAGTGATCCACCAGTGCCGGAATATCCTCTTTACGTTCTCTTAAGGGTGGGATCATGATTGGGAAAACATTCAAACGATAGTAAAGATCCTCCCGGAAGCACTTATCCGCAATCGCGGACTGAAGATCCTTGTTGCTGGCAGCCACAACCCGTACATCTACCTTCACCTTGTTTGTTCCCCCCACATGCATGAACTCGTCTCCCTCCAGGACTCGTAGCAACTTGGCCTGAAGGGATAGATCCATATCCCCGATCTCGTCCAGAAAGATGGTGCCATGATCCGCCAGTTCAAACTTGCCCAGCCGCCTTTCCACTGCCCCTGTGAAGGCCCCCCGCTCATGGCCAAAGAGTTCACTCTCCAGTAGGTCTCTGGGAATGGCCGCACAGTTGATGGCCACAAAAGGTCCATCCCGCCTCGGACTGAGGGAGTGAAGGGCTCGGGCAAAAAGCTCTTTACCCGTCCCGCTCTCCCCTAGCAGGAGTACTGTGGTCTTACTTTCAGCCACCTTCTGGACCTTTTCCTCCACCTCACGAATCTTGGCACTCTTGCCCACAATCTTGGGAAACTTGAGCTGATGAGAAAATTCCTCTTTTAGGATCAGGTTCTCGGTCACCAGACGCTGTTTTTCTAGGGCTTTGGCAATCAGCAGGAGTAGATGATCTGGATCAAAGGGTTTGGTCAGAAAATCATAGGCCCCTTCCTTTACAGCCTTAACAGCGGTCTCAATCGTCCCATAGGCCGTCATGAGGATGACCGGAATCAATGGATTATACTCCTTGACCGCATGGAGAATCTCCATACCACTTTTGTATGGGACTTTAAGGTCCGTCACCACAAGATCAATCTTGGCCTCTTTAAGCTTCTGCAACCCCTCACGACCATCCTTTGCCCAGGTCACCTGATAATCTTCGGCCTCAATAGCCTGCATCAGCATTTTGGCCATGCTTTCTTTATCCTCAATGACCAAGATCGCAGCCCCTTCTTTCCTCGGACCCACCGTCAACCCTCACTCTCATACGGTAAGTATACCCGAAAGGCGGTACCTTTGCTTTCCTGACTATCCACCTGAATTTGACCATTGTGGGAAAGAATAATTTTGTGTACCAGGGCCAGTCCCAGACCCGTCCCTTTCTCCTTAGTGGTGAAAAATGGAAGAAAAATCTTGTCCTGAACCTCCAGCGGAATACCTACTCCTGTGTCCTGGATTTCGATTTCCACTTCTTTGTTCTCTAATGTTGCCGGACTGGTGCTCCCCACACGTTTGTCTAATGGAATGGAACGGGACCTGAGCCCCACCTGGATCTTGAGCTCTCCGCTGTTGGGCATGGCCTCAAGGGCATTTTGGATGATATTCCCCAGGGCCTGGCGTATCAGGACTTCATCCAGTGGTACTTTGCCCAGCCTCGGCGATAAGATAAGGGTCAATTTAGGCACTAGGCCCTTGGACTGCTCGAACATCTGATGCACCACTTTTTCGATGAGCCTTCCGAGATCCACTGGCTGCAAATTCAATTCAGTGGACTTGCTAAAGTCCAACAGCTCATTGATCAATTGTTCCATTGACTCCAGTTCAAGGATGATAGACTGGATCATTCCAGAAGCCCCAAACTCCGGCCCCGTCTTCTTGGCCAGAAGCTTGGCATAACCCATGATCGTCCCCATATAATTGCGAAATTCGTGCGCGATTCCGGCTGACATCTCACCCAACAATGTCAATCTCTTTTTCAACTCCACCTGTTCCTGTAGACGCTTGATCTCACTGAGATCCGTAAAGACCATGGTGGTCCCGATGACCCGGTCTTGCTTATCCATTAACAGTGAAGTGCTCACGCCGACCCAGATCTTTTCCCATTTACGTCGACCCGTCTGCCCGCTTTCTCCAACCGGTTCTTGGACCAACTCTAATTCCTTGCGGATGGTTACTTCCTTGTGGTTGAGGGCACTCTGAACCAGCCGGGTGATCTGGCTCCTTTTGCCAAAGACATCACTACAAGCACGGCCGATCACAGATGAAACAACCCATCCCAGAATACGCTCAGCAGCTAGATTAAAGCTGGTGATCACCTCTTCTTGATTAAAGGTGATCACCCCGCTGGAGACACTTCTCAGGATATTTTCATTATAGCTCTCGATGTGATCAGCCCGTTCCTCCGCTACCTTTCTCAGCCGCTCTAATTCCTGCTCCTTTTCCTTCAATCGTCGGATCAGGTCTTGGAAGGTATCCAGCACAAATCCCGTCGTGTCCTTGCCACCCGATTCCTCTGCACCAGCACTCTCACTAATCTTTCCTTCATATTCCACCACTTCCCGCTGGGTGAGAATCAGAGAACGTACACCGTAATAGACCAAAACCAGGAAACCCACAACACCAAAAATCTTTAATAACAGCCCGGCCACGGTCCCGGCCCCGCTCGCCCCCTGAGCAGGAATATCCACTACCTGGCTTTTCAGAAACTCAAGCTGAATCCAGGTATAGAAATTGAGGAGGACCAAGAAGATCACAAAGAGGACAATCACGAACCTCAACAGGGTAATTTTCATCGCCCCCAGAATCCTCCGTTAAAATACCACCATAGGATTTCACTTCCCCAGAAGAGTGCGGTGAGAGCCCCGATAGACAAAAAAGGCCCAAAGGGAATGGGATATCTGCGCCCCTTGCCGCTCACGATAATCAAGAACAACCCCACCACGGATCCCAGCAGCGCCCCGATAAAGATAGTCAGTAGAACGCTCTGCCACCCCAGGAAGGCACCAATCATGGCGATCAGCTTGATGTCCCCTCCCCCCATCCCTTCTTGCTTGAGAATCCTTTGGCTCAAGTCCGCAATTAGATAAAATAGTCCGCCTCCAAGCAGCAACCCGATGAAGGAGTTCCAAAATCCCTGGGGCAGGATCAGAGTAGCGGCGATCAAACCGATCGCCATACCCGGCAAGGTAATCTCATTGGGGATAATCTTATGATCCAGGTCAATGAAGGTAATCACCAGTAGTGCAGAAAACAGAAGGGCATACGCCACAGTCTGACCCGTAAGACCAAACTTCCACAACAAGAAGCTGTATCCTAGGCCATTTAGAAATTCCACCATGGGATATCTCCAGGAAATAGGTCGATGGCAATGTCTGCATTTCCCACCCAGGATCAGAAAGCTAAAGATAGGAATGTTATCAATGGGTCGGATGCGTTTCTGGCATACAGGACAATGAGACGGTGGGGTGATCAATGATTCATCTCGGGGCATCCGGTGGATACAGACATTCATGAAACTACCGATCACCGTCCCCAACACAAAGGCAAAGATGTATAATGTCACCCTCTAACTATAGCATAACCCCCCTAACTGGACAAGGAAACGGGAGCAACGGTTTACACTCCAAATCATTGAGTCATTTGGAAAATCTCCCCTAGCTTGCTTGACAGGTCATGGCACCCGGCCTATAATAAATTTTGCTGGACAAAATTAAAATGGGGGATCAGTTGACGACAGAACAGATCGCAATAGTTGGAGGAGGAGGTTGGGGAACCAGTCTCGCCTATCTCCTGGCAAATAAGGGACACAAGATCTATCTATGGGTTTATGAAAAAAACGTGGTCGAAGAGATTCTGAAAAAAGGAGAGAATACACTTTATCTTCCCGGAATCAGGCTTCCCTCCAGCATCATACCCACCTGCTCGATGCAGGAGGCCCTCAAATCATCCAAATTGATGATCTTTGTGGTCCCCTCCCATGTGGCAAGAAAGGTCCTGTCCCAGACCCTTCCCTATCTGCCTGTTGATCTATCCATTGTCTGTGCCACCAAGGGTATTGAAAACGACACGGTTATGCTGATGTCCCAGGTGATCAAAGACGTTCTTCCCTCTGCGTATCACTCCCGCCTAGCTGTGCTTTCCGGCCCTTCCTTTGCCAAGGAGGTCTGCCTGCAACATCCTACCGCTGTGGTATTGGCCGCTGAAGATTTAGCTCTTGCAGAATCTCTCGCTAAGGTGTTCATCACACATTATTTTAGGGTCTATACCAGCAAGGATATAACGGGCGTACAACTAGGCGGGGCTTTAAAGAATGTGATCGCCCTGGCGGCCGGTGGTGTGGAGGGTCTAGGCCTAGGGCACAATACTCGGTCGGCCCTGATTTCAAGGGGCCTGGCCGAGATCACCCGTTTGGGGATTGCCATGGGAGCCGATCCCCGAACCTTCGCCGGACTTTCAGGCCTAGGAGACTTGGTCCTCACCTGCACTGGGGAGTTGAGCCGAAACAAAACCGTGGGTATTAAGATCGGTCAGGGAGTAAAGCTCTCCGAGATCCTCAAACAGATGCGGATGGTGGCCGAGGGTGTGCATACCGCCAAGTCCGCCTATCAGCTTTCCCAGAAATATGGAGTCCGGATGCCTATTGTCCAGCAGATGTATCGTGTCCTTTTCGAGGACCAACACCCCCGAGAAGCTCTGTCTCAACTCCTAGAGGGGGCCGGAGGCCCTGAATAGAAGTGAGTGTGGGGCTCGCACCAAAGTCAAAGGCGTATTCTCGCATAAACGCCCCTTCGGGGCATGCTCGAATGCGCTAGCGAGGTTGGGCCCCCACATATAAATGAGGTTCCATGATCCAAACTATCCTTATTAATATCATTGGAGGGGTCTGTCTCCTCTTGTATGGACTCCAACTGGCCGGCGAAGGACTTCAAGGAGTGGTAGGAGCCAGACTGCGGGGACTTCTCAGCTCCGTCACAAAAAATCGGCTCTTAGGGGTAGGGGCAGGGGCGGCCATCACCGCTATTATCCAGAGCAGCAGTGCCACCACAGTGATGTTGGTGGGTTTCACCAGCGCAGGGCTTCTCACTCTCCATCAAACCATCGCCATTATCCTGGGGGCTGATATCGGCACTACCATCACGGTTCAGCTTCTGGCTTTCCCAATTTTGGACTATTCCCTGATGATCGTGGGTGTAGGATTCTTGATGTATTTCATGGCCAAGCGGCGCCCCACCAAATTTATGGGTATGGCCATCCTGGGCTTTGGTTTTCTATTTCTTGGCCTCAAGACCCTTACACATGGCATGATCCCTCTAAAGGAGATCAGTTGGATACCCGATCTGATGCTGAGTGTGGAGGACCATCCCTTCTGGTCCATGCTCTTTTCTGCCGTTCTCACTGCCTTCCTGCACAGCAGTGCGGCTACGATCGGAATTGCCCTGGCCTTTGCATCCCAGGGGCTTCTAACCTTACAGGCCTCCATCCCAATCATCCTGGGAGCTAATGTGGGAACCTGCGCCGTGGCCCTGATCTCCAGCATCGGAGCACCGGCCGAGGCCAAGCGTGTGGCGATCGCACATACCCTTTTCAAGATCATAGGTGTGGTGCTGTTTTATCCATTCTTGGGACCCTATGCCGAACTAACCGGGTACACGGCCCACACGTTGACCCGACAGATCGCTAATGCCCATACCCTTTTTAATGTCGTCATTACCGGCCTAATTCTCCCCTTCTCGACCCCTCTGGCCAATTTGGTCACTCGGCTGGTCAAGGATCCTCCCAAGGCAGAGGATCCTGCACATCCGCGATACCTGGATCCCCATGTGCTGGACTCTCCCCCGTTGGCCCTGGGGCAGGCTACTCGTGAGGCCATCCGGTTGGCCGACATCGTCCAGGGCATGTACAAAAATACGATAACGGTGTTTACACGGGACAACCCAGAACTGATCGACGATATCGAGACGAGAGAAAACTGGGTGGACAACCTCAACCGTGAGATCAAGCTTTATCTCACAAAGCTTTCCCAGTCCGCCCTCAACCAGGAACAACTCCAACGGGAGATGGCGCTGCTGGCCGCCATCAATGACCTGGAGAATATTGGGGACATCATTGACAAAAATCTTATGGAACTGGCCCGAAAAAAGATCTACAAAGGACTGCGCTTTTCGGATCAGGGACTTAAGGAGATTGTGGACCTGCACCAGATGGTGGGCCAGAACTTCGAAGGCGTGATCACATCCTTTGCCAGTCAGGACCCCGAGCTGGCCCAACGTGTGATTAAGAGCAAGGGTTGGGTGGCCCAGAAAGAACGTGAACTCCGACAGGCCCATATCCGGAGGCTTCACGAAGGCCTGCCAGAGTCCATCGAGACCAGCGCCATTCACCTAGACGTGCTGACCAACCTGAAGCGGATCAATTCCCACATCACCAACATCGCCTATCCCATCGCTGAACAGACGTAAACATGCCATTTCTTTTCTATTGAAAGAAAATCTTCAGCCTGTTATCTTAATTCTGAAGCACCTTTGTATAGAAGAGTCAGGACATGAAGAAGCTCGTGACTACCTTTGTATTATGCCTGTGGATCGTCGTCGGGCTCCAGGGCGAAGCAGTTTTACAGGAGAGCCCTGTGACCTCATTGAGACAGGGTGTTTTACTCTTCTCCATCCCTGAGCTGCGGGATCCCAATTTTTCCCAGACGGTGGTCCTTCTGATCAATTATGAAAAAGAAGGCGCCATGGGTGTGATCATCAACAAGCCTACAGATATCTCACTGGATGAGGCCCTTCCAGACGTGAAAGGGATCCAGGGACGATCACAACTGGTCTTCTTTGGCGGTCCCGTAGATCGGAACCATATGATTGTGCTTTTGCGCACCAGCAAACCTCCCAAGAAAACGCTAAAGGTGTTTAAGGATGTTTACTTCACGGGGAGCAAGGATGTCTTGATGGAAACACTCAAAAAGCACGATTCCCATGAGAAGCTCCGGGTCTATGCCGGTTATGCGGGTTGGGCGGCAGGACAGTTGGAGCACGAGGTGAGCCGAGGGGACTGGGTGATTTCTAATGCCGATCCAGACATGATCTTTGTCGAAGATCCCTCCAAGATTTGGCCTCAGATCTTCAATATACAGGAAGAGATCGAGATTCGAAACCCTTCTAGCCATGAGCCTCCTGAGAGCCTTGAAGATATCCATCATCCTCCGGCATGAGGAGATACGAGATTGAGTGGAAATCCCATCGCCGGGGCGAGTTATCTGCTCAGAGGCCTCACCTTGATCACCCAGGCCGGAATTCGCCAGTATGTGATCATTCCGCTGATGATCAACACAGTTCTCTTTGCTTTCTTGATCTGGTATGGGGCCAATCAGTTTAGCCACTTGATTGAATGGCTGCTCCCTGACTGGCTGGATTGGCTTAGATGGTTGCTGTGGCCTTTATTTGTAGTCACGGCCTTGCTCATTCTGTTTTACATCTTCAGTCTGGTAGCCAACCTAGTGGGTGCGCCTTTCAATGGACTGCTGGCAGAAGCCGTGGAACGACACCTCACGGGACAGAACCCAAAGCAGTCAGACGGCTTTGGGAAAATAGCCCTCGATTTCATCCCCAGCCTAATTTCTGAATGTAAGAAGGTCCTATACTTTCTCATCAGGGCGGTGCCACTGCTGATCTTGTTTTTGATTCCCGGCATAAACATCGTGGCCCCTTTTGTTTGGATCGCCTTCAGCGCCTGGATGCTTGCCCTGGAATATGCTGACTACCCCATGGGCAACCACGGATTACTTTTCTCCCAGCAACGCCTAAAACTTCAAGAGAAACGAATGATGGTCCTGGGTTTTGGCGGTGCCGCTCTCTTGCTCACTTTAATACCGGTGGTGAATTTTCTGGCTATGCCCACCGCTATAGCCGGTGCCACCGTGATGTGGGTGGAAGAATTTGGGGAAGAACAAGGGAAACAATAGATTAAAATCTAATACGCCATGGCTTGAGATCAGCGTGGAAGTGGATCCCGAAGCCTGTGAGGCCGTGGCGGAGCTTTTCAGTCGCTATGGAAAAGGAGGGGCCGTCATCGAGACATTGCCTGCAAAGACCGGTGTACAAGATGGCATACCAGTGACTCGAGTCAAAGTCTATCTCCCTACCCAACAAAGCAGCAAGCAAGAGAAGGCCATTCGGCTAGGTTTGAATCGCCTCAAAACAACCTATTCCATCTCTGGATTGAAGGTCCATGTATTAAAGACCGACTGGACGGAAGGTTGGAAGAAAGGCTACCAGCCCCATAAGATTGGAAAGCGGTTAGTCATCACACCGACTTGGAAAAGATACCGTCCCAAGAAAGAAGAATTAGTCATTCTGATGGATCCCGGAATGGCTTTTGGCACGGGGCTTCATCCCACAACCCGTCTGTGTTTGATGGCTCTTGAGCGTTATCTTCACCCAGGCCGCCGGGTCCTGGATGTGGGTACAGGTTCTGGAATTTTGACCATCGCGGCCGTGAAACTTGGAGCGAGCCATATCACGGCCTTGGATATTGAAGAAATGGCAGTGAATGTTGCGAAGCAGAACAGTGCACTGAACGGAATCTCAGAGCATGTAGAGCTTTACACAGGAACTGTAAAGGATTTTAAAAAGCGGATCCAACCCGTATACCTCATCGTTGTGAATATTCTGACCTACACCATTATTAAAATGTTACCAGAATTAAAAGAAAAGCTGCTTCCCGGAGGTTACATCATTGCAGGCGGCATCCTGGTCGAGTTGGCTGAAGAGTTTGAAAATGCCTTAAAAGAGGCTCGATTGAATCCTGTTGAACGCCTTACTGAAGAGGACTGGGTAACTGTTATTGCCCAGTCCCACACTCGATCCTGAAGGCAGGTGGGCTGATCCCCTCATGGCGACACTCAGGGCAGCGGCTCGGGCTGGAGAATCGGCGGCGATCTGAAAATACAAACCCGCATTTGTTGCAGACAGAAGGCTCTATGACTAATCGCTTTGGAGGTTGAAGGCTTTTGGCCACGTGCTCCATGTGGGCAATCACCTCTTTTTCCGAAATCCGGATCGCCTTAGAAAGATCTCGAGCCGTCATGGGAACCTTCTCCAGTTCAGCCATAATGCGCTGTCGCTGAGTCATCGCTTGACCCTTTATACCTGACTTTGTTCGCAGTCATTACAAAAGTTGTACATAGATTGTACGTTCGCGGGGGCCGTCCAGTTCCATGAGCAAAACACTCTGCCAGGTTCCCAGGGCTAGTTTCCCATGAGCGATGGGAAGGGTCAGGCTAGGTCCTAAAATAGATGCGATCATGTGGGCCGGTGCGTGTGCTGGATCATGGGCATGCCGAAACCTCATCTTGGGGATCATCTTTTCGAGCACATCCAGCAGGTCTTCTTCTGTTCCCTCTCCTACCTCACCCACCGTCAGTGCCGCTGTGGTGTGTTGAATAAAGAGCAGACACATCCCATCTTGAACCTGACCCCTGGCAATCTCCCGATTCACCTGATGGGTCAAATCCACCACCTGCCTAGTTCCTGTCGTCTTAACATTGAGTGACTTACTTAACATCTCTATATCCCCACACCACCATCTCTTCGATCCTAGGCAGTTTGTCTGCAATAACACTCCACTGCTTGCCGCCGTCAGTGGATTGAAGTAGCATACCATTAGTAGTGCCTGCAAACAGATGATCTGGATTTTCTGGATCAGTAATGATCGAAGATAGCATCCCTCGCAGTGGAAATGGACCACTGGCCATCTTCCAACCGTCTCCGCTATTTTCGCTCCAGTAGATGGCTGCATCGGCACCTCGGGTCTGCCAGGACCCAGGAGGCCTGTTCCCAGCCCCGACACACAGAATCTTTGCATCGACTGTTACAAAGGTCAAGGGAACCATGTACCAGCGTTCAAGCCCGTTGTCCAGTTTTTCCCAATGGGCTCCTCCGTCTTTGCTTCTGAAAAGACCATCTCCCGTCATGGCAAAAATAAGATCAGGATTATTGGGTGTAACCTGTATCGTATGAATATCCTCATCCACCCCTTGACTGATATCCTCAAACGATCTTCCCCCATCCCGACTGACCAAAACTCCGCCCACCTCGATCCCGATGAAAAACCGGTCGCCTTGACGGTCAAAAGCAATGGCCCGAATATGGGGTTTTGCCGGATCATAGAAATGCCATTTTTTTGACACGGGATGATTTCTCAAAGCAGTCAGCTCCTCCCAGTGTTCGCCCCCATCCCGACTGATCCAGAGGGAGGCCGGCTCGAGACCCGCATAGACTTCTCTAGGCCTGATGGGATGGGTCACCATGGACCAAAGCCCCCGGGTATTGGAAAACCCTTTAAAAATCTCATGCCAGGTCTGGCCACTATCCTGACTGCGATAGATTTGGCCTTCGTCAGCCCCACCATAAAGAACCCCGGCGCTATCGCAACAAACCGCCTCCAGGGCAATTCCTTTAAGTGTTTGCTCAAGATGATTCAAAGAGCCATCTTTGTCTATTAGAAATTTATAGATGCCCTTCTGGGTGGCGAGGATTTAAAAACGGTTGGAAGACATTGTCATCCCTCAAATAGCGTAAGCGAGCCGCTGGCTCTGCCAGGGCGAGCGCGGGGCGTGGGGGCATCGGAGCACATTTCTTTTTGTGTAGGCGCACAGGCCCCCACAGATAAATCAATGTAGCATGGTGGGAAGCAGAAAGGCAAGGAACAGTAGGATAGCGTATTTGCTGAAAATTATCAAAGGGCTGTACTCGTTCAGTACATATGAGACGGAGAGGGGTCTTTATTGGGTATGATGCCCAGTTGTTTAAGGAATTGCAAGGGGGTCAAATATCTGAGCGCTTGATGAGGTCGGATCGTGTTGT